>OCTA010001206.1_pt1 | contig 23941 bp, 18 predicted proteins | sample 1538991 | NCBI WGS metagenome assembly OCTA01 (sample SAMEA3539302, study PRJEB22396) | soil metagenome | biome: tundra; feature: field; material: soil | place: USA | collected 2010-05 | depth 0.15 m | reverse complement strand
TACTACCCGGTGACATCGACCCTGTGGTGGATCGAATGGCGGCTGTGGGGCGGAAACCCGCTGGGCTATCACGCCGTCAATGTGCTGTTGCACGCCCTTGACGCTGTCTTGTTGTGGCGCCTGCTCGCGCGGCTGAAGTTCCCTGGATCCTGGTTGGCGGCGGCGATCTTCGCCGTGCATCCGGTCAACGTGGAATCCGTCGCCTGGATCGCCGAACGAAAGAACGTGCTGGCGATGCTCTTCTATCTTGCGAGCCTGTCATGCTTCGTGCGATCTCGGTTGTCCGCTGTGTCGGCGGGCCCATCTTCGTCGTCATCCGTTTGGCCGTCATCCGGGTCTTCTTCATGGCGCTGGTACGGTCTCGCGCTTATCGCCTTTGTCCTGGCGTTGCTGAGCAAGACCGTCGTGGCGCCGATGCCCTTCGTTCTGCTTGGGCTCGTGTGGTGGCAACGAGGCAGGGTGAAGCGCGCGGACGTGCTCCACCTCCTACCATTCTTCGCCATGGCCGTTTCCATCGGCTCGATTTCGTTTTGGTTTCAATCCCATCGAGCGATCGGCGCCGACATCGTTCGAACGGACGGCTTTTGGGCCAGGCTGGCAGGCGCCGGATGGACGATTTGGTTCTACGCCTACAAAGCGCTGTGCCCTTTCGGACTGCGGTCGATCTATCCGCGTTGGCAGATCGATGCGGGCGCGTGGTGGTCCTACGTGCCAGCGTTCCTCGTCGCGGGCGTGTTCGCGGCGTGCGGGCGCGGCCGGCAAACCTGGGGCAGGGGACCGCTCTTGGGCTTCTTCTACTTCGTCGTGATGCTCTCCCCCGTGCTGGGAGTTCTGAACATCGGGTTCATGAAGCTCTCCCTGGTGGCCGACCATTGGCAGTATTTTGCGATCATCGGCCCCATCGCACTCCTTGCGGCGGCCATCGCCAAGACCTACCGGCGGCTCGGGACGTATCCTCGCCACGCGCTCGCGGCGGTGGTAAGCGCAATGCTCGTTGGGCTGGCCGTCTCGACCTGGCGGCAGAGCGAGCTCTACCGCGATTCTGGAACCTACTGGCGGGCGGTGCTGGCCACCGACGCGGACTCGTGGGGGGCGCACAACAATCTCGGCGGCTTCCTGGTCGAACAGGGCCAGTCGGACGAGGCGCTGGCGCATTTCAGGAGGGCAGTGGAAATCCGGCCTGGCTACGCGAAGGCTCAGTACAACCTTGGGGCCGCGCTTCGCGAGAAGGACCAGGTGGACGAGGCGATAGTCCATCTCCAAAGAGCGGTGGATATCGAACCGGACTATGTCGATGCGCATAACCGCCTCGCGCGGGCGCTCGCCCAAAAGGGCGATTTGGATGGGGCGATGGAACATCTCGAAAGGTCGCTGGTGATGGATCCCGACCAGGCCGAGGCCCACAACAATCTGGCGAATGTGCTCGGGCAAAAGGGCCGACTTCGGCAAGCCGCGGCCGAGTACGAAAAAGCCCTGGCCCTGCACCCCGACTATGCCGCCGCCCACTTCAACCTCGGTGGTGTTCTCCGGGCGGCGGGCGAAACCCGCGAAGCGATCGCTCACTATAGAAGGGCGCTGGAAATTCGTCCTGACTTCGCGCCCGCCCTGGACAGCCTGGCCTGGGTTCTTGCGACGAGTCCGGATGCGTCCCTGCGCGATGGCGACGAAGCGGTCATGCTAGCCGCTCGGGCGGACCAGATCTCTGGAGGCAGAAATCCCGTATTCGTCGCGACCTTGGCGGCCGCCTATGCGGAAGTTGGCCGGTTCCCCGAGGCCGTCGCGACTGCCGAGCGTGCGCTGCGCCTGGCCACCGCCCGAGGGGAGGCCGAGCTCGGCGAGCGACTGCGGACCCAAGTCGCTCGCTACCAAACCGGTGCGCCAAACCGCGAGGCCAGCGGGGCCCCTGACAAGCACTAGAACATGTGCTTGCTCCTCGAGCTCCATGATGTGTTCCAGCCGGCGGCATTCGTGCATCTTGGCGGCCGATGACCGAAATCAGTGGTCATGTACAGGAGAGCGTTCTAACTTGCCGGTCTCCCAGAAATCGACCAGGGCTCGTGGAGGAATCGATGAGACACACTGTATTGGGAGCGGTCTTCACACTCTCCGCCGCTGCAGTTTTGAGCTTCGGATGCGGCCCGAATACTCCGCCGTCTGCCAACTCGTTCACGAATGTCTACGCAGAAGTCATCCAACCACAATGCAGCAACGACTACTGTCACTTCAACGGGGTGAGCATACGGTTCAGTGCCCTCGACCTGAGCTCGAAGGTGCGGGCGTACTGGAGCCTCGTGGGCCTGCCATGCATGGGGCCTGCCTGCTCGCAAAGTGGAATACGGGTGGTCCCGTATCAGCCGGACATTAGCGTCATGTACCAAAAACTATCACCGTTGCCGCCGTGCGGAATCCAAATGCCGGCGGACAGCACCATGTACTCTACCAACGGAATCTCGGATTTGAAGTTCTCTGGACCTGCGCTCCCCGCCGATGAGCAACAGCTCATCTACGATTGGATCCAGGAGGGCGCGCAGGACAATTAGTTAGTTAAGTTAGCCACCGCCATGACGCGCTGGCCGGCGGCACCGAGGCGACCCGCCCCTGCAACCCCTCTCAAGGACAGGTGCGTGTGCCCGCATCCGGGCTGAGGCCGGCCCAGCCAGGGCCCGCGTACTTTACGAGCTCCAGCCAGTTGAGCGGCGGAAAATCGTCGGGACAGCAAACAAGCGACTTCGGACACTCCACGCCGGGCCAAAATGAACCCCCGCACACGCACTGGTCGAATGTGACCCCGGTGCAAAGAGCGTAGGAGATTCCGGTGCAACCTGGGCAGCTATCGATGGCGACGTAGTATCCAGTTGCGCCGGGTGGCTCGGGATCCCAGCCGGGAGGGGGATTCCAGGGCTTTGCGCCGTAGGCGGCCGGTTGAAAATCCTGAGGGCGATCGTAGCATGATAGGCTCGTGGTGGCCGCCATGAGCGCTGCGATGGCGACCATGGGTGAGGATCGTGCGTTCATTGGTGCTCCCGCTACTACAAGAAGTAGAGAAAGGTCATCTCGAAGCGATGGTTGTGAACGGTCGTATCGTCCACAAGCTTCTGCTGGACCCATTGATAGGAAACGCCTGCCCGAATCGCAGACGTAATGTCGAAAAAGAAGTTCCCGTCCACGTACCGCGAGGACTGAAAGACGCCCATGGGATTGACCCACGGCTGGTTGGGCGTAATGGGATGATAAAGACTTGCGATGTTGTTGGACTTGCCCTGACTGTAGTTGCTGCTGACGAAGGCGCGCCCTCTCGGGGGAAGGTAGTACTGGAGGCCGACCACGAACGTTTGCCAATTGATGGTATGGAGGTCCTCGTACTGGTCGAACGCCACCAGTCCGGGGTCGACGTTGGGGGTATATGGCAGTCCGACCTGCGGTGCCACCCCGGGCAGGTCCTGCGGCACCGCTGTTCCCGAAGAAGTGACCGGGGTTCCCGGGGGCAAGGGGTACACATTGGGCATGGTCGCGCCTGCGGTCATTCCCGTGTACTGGTCGGCCTGGCCGGTACCCGTCACGAACTCTCCGGTCAGGGTGAGCGCGTTTCCGCGATCCGTGCCGTCTCTCGCGGGGATGATGGGAAGAAGCACGTCCACTGCGATTGCCCACCCGATGAGGGGCGTCCGCGGGGCCGGCAACGGCGCGTACGGGTCGACCTTGAACGAGCGCACCATACCTGACACGCCGATGGCAGCCGCCTGAGCATCCGTTCCACCGCTACCCGGCGTGGTGATCCCCTTCCAGTGGTTGAAGGAGAGGCGAGCCCCACCCTGAGTATCCGGCACAGCGGAATCGCGCTGCACAGGTCGGAACGCCCCGGCTGCGAGATCGAAGCTCACTGAATCCGACCGAAAAGTGTGGCTCAGGCGAAGTTGCACCGTTCGATTGAACAATTGATTGGGCATTCCCAAAAAACCGCAGGTGGCCCCGAAAAAGTAGTTCTGCCACCCCAGGAGATAGTAGGTCTGGCCGGCCAAGACGTCGACGATATCGTCCTCAATCTTCATATACGCGTGCCGGACACGGAGGCCGGCATTGTTGAAATACGCGGCTTCGGTCGTGGCGCCGGGTCCCGATGCCACACCAGGCGATCCCCCGCCGCTATTGACGGTTGGCTGGTTGCCAAATAGATCGAACTCGAGCACAGCCGATGAACGAACGCCATGCGACTCCGGCATCTGTGCTTTGAAGCCGATCCGACTGTTTCGGATGGTCATCTGAAAGCGCGGGTTGCGACCGGCCTGCGTCAGGGGATGGGCAATGACGCCGTTGTTCAAACCGTCGTTGAAACTGCTGGTTGAGTCCCACATTCCATCGGCCTCGGCGAAGCCAAAAATCGTCAGCTTCCAATCGGTGTGGGCGCCGGCCGTCAGGACAAACGGAGGCCTCACGAACCATGGATTTACCGGAGAGGAAGGGAAGGTTTCGCGGGTCGGCAGGTCGAGGGGCGGAGTCAGCGCTTGGGTCGGTGGCCTAACGGATTCAACGGGCGACGCCGGCTTGTGGGACAGTTGCCCGGCAGACTCAACGGACGGATCCGGCTCGTAGGATCGTTGCTCGGGGGGCTCTGCTGGCGGCGTTTCGACGAATTGTGCGCGAGCGGACGACACAACGAGCCAGCCGGAACCGGCGATCACGATGGTTAAGGCTTTGTTCAATGCGCCGTTGACAGTCGAATCACGCCGGCGGCAATTCATGTTGGATACCCGCTCATCGTCACCTCGTCGCGCTTATACTCAGTCCGCGCGTCTGGCGTCAATGGACCGGTTTGAGGGCCGAAAGGAGATTCCTGCCCATGCAAAGTCGAGTCCAGAGTGAATTTCTGACGCCGACACCGCTCGGGCCGATCGAGGCCTGGCGGAGGATGGCCCCCAGGGGCTCGATGCTGTGTTCTTCATCAGCCTGTCAACTAACTCTGTCGCCTAATTTCAGGAACTTAAGTGGGTGTCTTCCGCTCCACTGCGCGACTCCGGGTAGCCGTCCCCCGGTTCCGCGGGCGAAAAAAATGACCCCTTTTGCCCGCTGGCTTCCCCGTCACTCCAGCAAGGAGTATTTATGCGCAGCCAAGGCCCCCTTCTGACTATTCTCCTCTCAGCTACGTTTGTCGTTCCTGCTTGCTCCAAGAGTGGCGGGGGTCTAACCGGTCAGGGTGGCAACTCTGCCGGCGGCCAGACCGGGACCGGTCAGGGTGGCAACTCTGCCGGCGGCCAGACCGGGACCGGCCAGGGCGGCAACTCTGCCGGCGGCCAGGGCGGCGGCCAAGTCAGCGGTGGCGCGGGGAGCGGGGGGCAAACAGTTACGGGCACGGGCGGAATGGGGAACGGGGGGCAGATTGGTACGGGCACGGGCGGTCTGGGGAACGGGGGGCAGATTGGTACGGGCACGGGCGGTCTGGGGAACGTTGGGGGGCAGACCCAGCAGGGGGGCGCTGGCGGAGGCTTTCCCGGTCCTGCGACCGAAGCCGACTACAGCATGGACGTGGGCTGGCAGTTCAACAAATCGGACATCAGCGGCGCCCAGGCCACGACGTTTGCAGACACCGGTGCCGGTTGGAGTCAGGTCAGCACGCCTCATACCTTCAACGATGTCGACTCCTACAGAGTGCTCATCAACCACAGCGGCGGCGATCACGGTATGTTCTCCGGACCGACCTGGTACCGTAAACATTTCAAGGTTCCTGCCAAATTCTCCGGCAACAAGTTGATCGTCGAATTCGAACGGATCCGGGAAAGCGCCACCTTCTATATCAACGGAACACAGGTCGGAGCCTTCTCCGACGGTGTCTCACCGGTCGGCATCGATATCACCGGGAAGGTCACCGTTGACGGGACTACCGACAACGTTCTCGCAGTTCGCGTCGACAACACCGCGGCTAACTACTGGGACTCGAATGCCACCTACCCGGACTACGGCGGATTGACCGGGCACGTCTGGCTGCACGTGCCGGGCAAGATCTACCAAACCTATCCGCTCTACCAGAACCTGCAAACGTCGGGCATTTACCTCTACGGCACTGCCTACGCCAATATCACCAACAACACCCCCCAGGGCGACACCGGAAACCTGACCCTGAACGTGGAATCGGAGGTGAGCAACGAATCGGGCAGCGCGGCGAGTGCCACACTTGGTGTCAAAGTTGTCGACGCGGCCACGGGCACGACGTTGACCTCCTTCTCGGGAGCGGCCACGTCACTGCCGACGACGGGCGCCACGGTGCTTAAGGCCAGTGCGCCGTTGACGGGTGCCAAGCTCTGGAGTGACCTGTATCCGAACCTTTACGACGTCGTCACCACGCTCACCGTGGGCGGGACGGTCGTCAACGGGCGCGGCACGCTGACGGGGTTCCGTCAGACGGCGTTCAAGGGAGGCGCAGGCACGGGCGGCGTGTATATCAATGGCCGGTTTGCCTATATGCTTGGCTTCGCTCAACGCTCGACCAATTCATGGGCAGGCCTCGGCCAGGCGGTGCCAGACTGGATGCACGACTTCCACGCTAATCTGACCCGCGGCGCCAACGCGAACTACATTCGCTGGATGCACGTCACGCCGCAGGTGTCAGACATCAGGTCCGGTGACAAGTACGGCATCGTCAGCATTGCGCCCGCCGCCGACAAGGAGGTGGCCAACCCGACGGATGCCCAGTGGGCCGAGAGGATGGGCGTCATGCAATCCACCATGATCTACCTGAGGAACAATCCGAGCGTCTTCTTCTATGAGGCGGGTAATAGCCCCGTGTCCGGAAGCCAGATGCAGTCGCTGGCTGCGCTCAGAGATACCTGGGACAAATACGGCGGCCGCGGCGACGGCGATCGCGATATGGAAGACGCCACCGGCGCGCCTTATGCCGAGTGGTTTGGCACCTTGATCGCTTATGACCCGGCCAACCTCGGTAGTGGGTACTTCCGTGGCTATTCCGATGCCTACCGGGACCAGGGTCCGATTCTCGAAGAAGAGGATTTCCGCGATGAGTCCTTGCGCGGCATCTGGGACCAGTACTCGCCCCCGCACGTTGGCGGCTTCATACCAGGGGCGTTGGACACGTATAACGAGACCTCGGAGGTCTTCACCGTAGGCGACAGCTTGAATGTCGGGCAGGTGTCGCGGCTCGATGCCTGGTTGAAACTCGAGACCATTCGCAACACGACTCCTGCAGACTCTCGCTACTCAGGTTACGCCTCAATCTACTTCGCGGACGAGAATGGGGACGGACGTTTGCAGAGCTCTGCCGTCTGTCGAGCGGGCGGCAAGGTCGATGCGGTGCGCCTGCCCAAGGAGATCTACTACGCGTTCCGCGTCGCTGGCAACACGCAGCCCGACATCCACATCGTCGGGCACTGGACGTATCCCGCTGGCACCAAGAAGACGGTGTATGTGGTCGCGAACACCGCATCGGTGGGATTGAGCGTCAACGGTGGAGCGGAAATGAAGTCGTCGACCCCGAAAGACGGGTACACCTTCAGTTTCCCGAACATCACCTGGGCTTCGGGTAACATCAAGGCCGTAGGCTACGACGCCAGCGGCAAACAGGTTTGTCAGCATCAGTTGACGACTGCTGGGCCGGCCGCTGCCATCAAGCTCACGCCTACCATTGCTCCCGGCGGGTTGCTGGCCAACGGCGAGGACGTGGCCATGTTCGACGTCGAGGTGGTGGATGCGAGCGGGTTGCGCGTTCCCACCTATGGCCCCACCACCAAAGCAACCGACAACCAACCCACCGGAGAGCCAAAGGTTACTTTCGCCGTGACGGGTCCCGGAACCTGGCGCGGCGGGGTGAACGAAAGCATGCTCAATTCGACCAACAACCTCTTTTTGTACACCGAGGGGGGAATCAATCGCGTCTTCATTCGGTCGCAAACGACCCCCGGCGCCATCACACTGACTGCGTCCAGTCCCGGGTTGACCTCGGCTACGGCGACGGTGACGTCCGTGGCCGTGCCGGTCGTCAACGGTCTGCTCACCCGATAGTTTCGGGCAACTTGCACAACTCGCTAAACCGTAGTCCGTGATCGGTGTTGGACTTGTGCCCACTCCCTTGGAAAGGATATTCTCATGAGTAGCAGGCGGCTATCGCCGAGCGTCTTTCTCCGTCGGCTAGCGGGGGTGGCGCTGCTCGCCGCAGGCTTCACGTCCGGGTGTTATGGCTCAGGCGCCGGCACAGGTCGACCCATGACCGGCGCTGGCGGAAGTGCGAGCGGCACGGGCGGAATGGCGGCCAGCACCGGCGGCACCACCACCGCGGCGGGCGGGAGTATGGCCGGCGCAGGTGGGTCCTCGGCCGGCGCGGGCGGGTCCCCACCCAAGATAGTCGGATGGGGTACACCGGTGACCGGCGGTCCCACGGGCACCGGGACCGCGGCCAACGTGACGGTGGACCCCGGCACCGCGTTTGGAACGATCGGTGCCGATTTCATCGGGTTCAGCTACGAAAAGACGCACCTCGCGAATGGCTCGCTCACCACCAACAACACGAACATGATTGCGCTCTACAAGCTCCTTGGTTCTCCGCTGGTGCGGGTTGGAGCCAACGACGTCGAGCTTTGCAACTGGAACACCACGCCAACGCCCGGGCCTTCCCAGCCCAATGGCCAGCCCTTCAGTAAGAAAATTACGACCGGCGGAGTCGACCAATTCTGCGGCTTTCTGGCCGCAACGGGAAGCAAGGCTATTTATGGCGTTGCTTTCCAGGACGGAATGGCGACCAACTCCTCGGAAGAGGCGGCCTATGTCCTGAGTAAGTGTCCGTCGAGCATCGCCGGAATCGAGATCGGAAACGAGCCCGACAAATTTGGGACGTGGGCTCAACAACAAACGGACTACCAGACCTTCGCGGATGGCATCCTCGCCACGCCAGGTGCTCTGTTGATTGGCCCGGCCTGCACCAGTAAATCTGACGCGTTGTACGCTGCTCCGTTTGCGGACAGCATAGCGGCGAAATACCCGGGCAAGTTGGCCCTCCTCTCGCAACACGCCTACGTTGCCGCAGCCGGTACGTCGGCATGCTCAGTGCCGAACCTCCAGATAACGGCGACCCTATTGACCGACATCTTTGACACAATCAAAGCTGCAGCGACAAAAAACAACCTCCCAGCCTGGCGCATGGACGAAAACAACACCTGCTCCGGTCACGGTCAGCAGGGCGTGAGCGACACGTTCATCGCGGGTCTCTGGGCGATCGATTACATGTTCGAGGTTGCCAAGCGCGGGGGCAGCGGAGTCAACTTCCACGGAAGCGAGAACGGAATGGACGGGACAGTTCCCTTCTACTATGAGCCGATGAAGGAGGACCAGGGCATGGTGGTGCAGGTTCAGCCGGAATACTACGGCCTGCTCCTCTTTGCCGAAGCCGGAGTGGGCTCGATGGTTTCCACAACCGTCACCACGAGCGCCCAAAACTTCACAGCGGGGGCTATCAAGGCGAGCGGATTTACCAGCGTGGTCCTCAACAACAGGGACACCTCGCCGGGTGGTGTCAGCGCCACCGTGAATCTCGGATCCGCGGTGAGTGGCGCGAGCGCGATCTATCTGGAGGGGACGCCTGCCGGCAGCCTGACGGCCGCGGCAGGGAACGTGACCCTTGCTGGTGCCACGGTCTCGGTGGCGGGAGATTGGCCTCGCAATGCGCCTTACGTTCAGACGGTCTCGGGGAATAGCGTGTCGGTGTATGTTCCAGCCGCGAGCGCAGCGCTTGTCCGCGTCCTTCAGTAGATTCGGGAAAGCCGCAGTCGGGCTAATTCCACAGCTGGGAGACGTGTTTTGAATCAATGTTCGTGATTTCACAAAAGAGCCACTGAGGGAAAAGCCTTCTTGCGACGAATGCCGTGATCGGCTAGCCTCCATTTCGTAAATGATTGAGGGATGACATGTTGAAAAACCAAATTGGATCGCTGGTTTTGGTAATTGGCATAACTTCTTATTGCTGCTCGTGCAGCAGCAGCAGTACGGGGGGAACGGGTGGCACTACCGGTGCGACCGGTGGCGCTGGCGGCGCATCGGCGACTGGTGGCGCGGGCGGCGCATCGGCGACTGGTGGCGCGGGCGGCGCATCGGCGACTGGTGGCGCGAGTGCCGCTGGTGGCGCTGGCGGCGCATCGGCGACTGGTGGCGCGAGTGCCGCAGGTGGCTCGACGGCGACCGGAGGCGCTGGTGGCGCAGTCTCAAGTGGTGGTACTTCGGGCGCTGGCGGGTCAACAGTGACGTTGGCCCAGGCTTGTACAAAGAATTGCTCCCTTGGTAGTGGATTGGCCACTTGCTCCACCACAATGGACGTGTGCGTCCAGAACTGCGAAACCGTGTTCGTCAACACGTCCGCTGTCAATGCATCTTTGGGAACCTTGTACACGAGAATGATGGTTTGTATCGCGACCAATCCATACTTCGCGACGGCCGCTGGCTTCATTTGCGCGAAACCAAACCGCGCTTTGAATAAGTGGTCGCCCGACGGCCCCCCCGACGCTCCCTCAGACTGTGAGACAGACATTTGTCTTTGGAACTGCGCCGACCCCGGGGATTCTGATCCCCTCATCGACCTCCGGTGTACTTGCTCAAGTGTCTGATGCGTGATGATGGAAGGGACTGTTCGGGAGATCGACGCTGAACATTCCCGGCCAGCTTCGAGGGCCCCGGAAGATCGGGGCCGTCCTGCCCGCTTCCGGTCACGACCTCCCTGGCGACGAATCCAGGGCTGACCGTGCTTCTCCGTTCCGGATGATGGTGTTGCGGATGAAATGGGGCCGTCTCTTCGTTTCTTCCAGGATCTTCGCGATGTACTCGCCGACGATGGCGATCCCCAGAAGATTCAGAGAGCCGAAGAAGAGTATGCAGAGGATGATGGTCGTCGCACCTTTGGGCGCCAAGCCCGGATAAAGGAGGCGGGAGACGATCTGGCCCGCGCCCAGCAGGACGCTCAAGACAAAGAGCACTGTGCCGAACAGGCTCAGCGCGAACAGCGGTGTATAGCTGAAAGAGAGGATGCCCTTCTTGGCCCAGCCGACGTTCTTCAGAAAGCTGTTGGTCGTGCGGCCAAACCTTCGTTCTGGGCGAACATAATCGACGCCGATCTGTTTGAATCCTACGGACGCCCGGATGCCTCGCAGAAAGAAATCCCGCTCGTGATGCTGGAGGATGGCGCCGACGGCTCGTCGGTCTATCAATGAGAAGTCCCCGGCGTCGTGGGGGATCGAGAGGTACGATAAGGCGTCGTACAGACGATAGAAGACCTTGTAGGCGACGCGCATGAAGAGGGAGCCTTCGCGCCTGACGCGCCGTCCGTAGACGATGTCGAAGCCCTGCTTCCATCTGCGCACGAAATCGGCGATCAGCTCGGGGGGATCCTGGAGATCGCCGTCGAGCAGCACGCAGGCGTTCTTGGTGGCAATCTCCATTCCGCTGCGGAAAGCAGCCTGCGACCCGAAGTTGCGCGAATGCGAGATGCCCACGACGTGCCGGTCACGGCCGCTCAGGGCACGGATTACCTCCTCGCTATCGTCGGGGCTGTTGTCGTTGACGAAGATGATCTCGTGATCGATCTGGAGCTTGGCGAAGGTGTCCTTCAACCGTTCGTGCATGATGGGAATGGCCTGGGCGTCTTTGTAGCAGGCCACGACCGCGGAGACGCTGCGCACGCTGTCCAGACCGAATTGCTTCGACGCACGATGGTACCGGTCCGTGTCTTCCAGTCTCCGGTACCAGTCGGCGGTGCGACGCAACCCCTCTCGGAAGTCGGTACGTGCCTTCCAGCCCAGGACCCGGGTGGTCTTGTTCTGATCGGAAAACCAGTCGACGAGGTCCCACTTTCGATGGGCCATTCCGCCGAAGGCTGGCTCGCCGGAAATCGAGAACAGCTCGGCGGCGGCTTTCGCGACCTCGGCGATGGTGGTCTTGTGGCCAGTGCCGATGTTGAATGACTCACCGAAGAACGGGGCGTGCAGGTTGACTGCGGTGCGGACGTAGGCCTCGCAGACATCGTCGACGTAGACGAAATCCCTGGAGATCTCGCGGTCGACGAAGGCGGGAAACGTCCCTTCGAAGCCGCATGTGACGAGGGTGGGGATCAGGCGAGAGGAGTCCTCCAGTGGACCGTAAGCGGAGAAGAGTCGGAGGTTGGCGCACGGAAAGGCCTTCTTCTTGCCATAGAGCCGTAGGAGATTGGCGCAAGACACCTTGGAAACGGCGTAGTCGCTGTTGGGCTGGGGGAGATCGTCCTCTTTGGGGGCCGCCGCCTTGTCACCGTATTCGGAGGAGCTGCCGGAATGCACGTAGCAGGCTATCTCGAGCGCGTCCAAGGCCTTCAGCACTTTGGCCGTGAGGTTGAAGTTGGTTTCGTAAATGAGCTCGCTGTCGGACTCGAAGGAATAGCCTCCGTATCCGACACAGTTGAAGATGGTGCGCGGCTTGAGACGCTTGAGCATGTCGTTTCGCCAAAGATCCACCAGAAGGTCAACCACCACGGCCTGGCGCGCGGCTACGCCGTCGAGACGCCAAGCCGGGGCATGAAAGACGGTGCCGTAGGCATCATCGCGATGAAGGAGCAGTGTGCGCAACAGGTTTGCGCCGAGGAAACCGCTGGCGCCCAGCACCAGGATCGGCCCCTGAAGTCGATGAATCTGCTCTTCCAGCCCGGGGCTTGTCATGGGATCGTGGTCGCCAGCTCGAGGATCGAGGACGGGTCCAGGCCACACTCTCGTCTGTGGTAGAGCTGCGAACCGTAGTGACCCGTGGGATAGCCGAGCGCGAATCGATGGGTGAAACGGCGGGGAACCATCTGCGCGCCGACGAGGGCGTGAGCCAGGCTGGCCCCTGCGCTCCCGTGCGCGACATGCTCCTCCACCACCAGGAGGTGTCCACTCTGTTGGAAATCGGCGACGAACGCCGCGGGGATCTCGGCCGACCGAATGGGCAGCTCGGACAGTACCCACAAACTGGGCCGCTGCGATTCCGGCAGCGCTTGGACGGCGGCCAGGATGCCACCGGCCAGAGGGCCGACAACCACGACCGTGGCAAGCCGGCCGGACAGAAGTCGCCTCCAGGGTTCGTAGGGAGGCGGCGCGAAGTCTTGGGGTGTCTCGTCGCGCCCGAGGCGGAGGTACGCGGGTCTCGCCGCCTTCATGACCCGCGTTGCGGCCTCGGAGACGTCCGAGGCAAACGCCGGAATGTAGACGGTGAGATTGGGTAGCCCCAGCAAAGCTCCGTAGTCTTCGATCGCGTGGTGCGTGGGACCCATGACCCCGTAAGCGTATCCGCCACCGGTCCCCACTAGGAAGACCGGCAGATCGTGCATGCAAACGTCGTTACGGATCTGCTCGAACGCCCGGGCATACAGGAAAGGCGCGATGCTGTAGACCCACGGCTTTAGCCCCGCGCAGGCCAACCCCGCTGCGACGGAAATCATGTTCTGTTCGGCGATCCCGGCGTTGATAAAACGCTCCTTCGCAGCGTCGCGCAGGGGCTCGAGAGCCATGAAGCCGACATCGCCGGTCAGAAACACGAAGTCGGGTTCTCGGGCCTGGGCGACCAAGGTCCTGGTGAGGACCGTTCTCACGAACGGTTCGCTTCCTCGACGGCGATCCGGTACTGCTCGGCCGTCATCGGCAGATAGTGCCACTCCGTCCTGTTCTCCATGAACGAGACACCGTGGCCCTTGATGGTCCGGGCGACAATGGCCAAGGGGCGATCGGCGGGTGGAGCCTTCAACGCGCGTTCGATGGCGTCCGGATCATGCCCATCGACCTCGCGAGCCTCAACGCCGAACTCCCCGAGCTTGCTCGCCAGCGAACCTAGGTCGAGGATCTCGGAGGTCTGGCCGAGACCCTGCAAGCCGTTGAGGTCGACGATGGGGATGACTTCGCGTAAGTTGCGATGCGCGAGAAACATCAAGGACTCCCAGGTGGAGCCCTCGTTCCATTCACCGTCCGACAGCAGACAAAAGACGCGTCCGGACTGGCCCCGCAACTTCTTGCCCAGGGCCAGGCCCGCGGCCAAACCAAGCCCGTGCCCGAGGCTTCCGACGCCGAGCGGGATGTCGGATGCGCCCTGCGGCACCGGATGTCCTGCCAGCTTGGTGTGATCCTTGTGAAACGTCGCCAGCTCTGCTTCGGTCAATCGGCCCAGCGACCACAGCGTGACGTACAAGGCACCGGCCGCATGACCCTTGGAGAGGATGAACTGATCGTCGCGGCGCATGACCCGATGGTGCAGCGTCAGCAGCAGGTCCAGCGATGAGAGGTTACCTCCGATGTGACCGACTCCGCTGTCAAAGTGCATTTTGAGGAGGCGCACCCTGGCCTTCCGTAGAATGTCCTTCAAAGGGATCGCCTCCCCTACCAGCCGGGCTCACCCAGTAGATTGCAGGTCTTGCATATGTCGGGCGGCTCTCGCCCCGGCTCGAGGAGTTGCTCGCGCATCGCGACCAGCGTTGGGTGGTTGAAGACATCGTCGGGCGTGCTGCCGAACAAATTGCCATGCGGCCCCCCCAAATATCGATCGGTGCCGCAACAGATCCCCATCGCTCCCGAAACATCGCAGCTGATGCGCTGCCAGAGCTGCGGGCAGCGCTTTTCCGAATCGCGTCGACTTGCCGCTGGCCAGAGGCAAAACCCGGGAAGGGCCAGGTCCAGACGCCGGCGAAATGCGATGTAGGCAGGAAGCCAATCGTCTACGATCTCCTCCGGCTTTGGCTTCGTTCCAATGGGCCGATAGACATAGAAGCGAAGGCTCCGGCATCCAGCCTCGCGAACCGACCGGGCCATCTCCCAAACAGCGCTCGCGTCGCCCTCGAGCACACTGCGCAGGAGCACGATGCTCGTGTGCACCGGGAACTCTCGGTTTATCGCCGGCAAGTCCCGCTCGAGCGTCGTCCAGGTTTCCGCGTAAAGCGATACGTTGATTCGGGATATGCCCGCTCGCTTCAGCCCTGCGATACGTGAAACCAATGACACGCCATTCGTGGCCATGTTGACGATGTGCCCCCGCCTCACCAGATAGGAGACGATCGCCTCGAGATCCTTCACGAGCAGCGGCTCTCCACCCAGTAGGTCGACCAACAAGCAATTCCCGAACAGGGGGTTCGAGAAGATTCGCTGGATGCTCTCGAGGGTGGCCTCGCTCGCGCGCCAGGCCGCGCCCGGCTGATTGATGAGGTTGCCCGCAGAGCAGTAATCGCAGGCGAGGTTGCAGCGCTTGGTGAGCAGCACGGAGGCTATCTGCGGCGTGTACCTGCGGGTCGAGGTTCTTGCCTGCCGCATCAGAGACCGGTACTTCAGGTAGTTCCACACCTTGGGGGCCGCCCCCACCGGATGAATCCGACGGCCCATCTCGTAGTAGTAGGAAAGCTTTGAGGACATATCCCGGCCTTTCTCCGAAGACGCTCGGCTCATGCCGGCACGGGATCGTTCTGCGCTACCGTGTCGGCCGGTCGTGTCTTTCGGGCGAGCGGAACCAGAAACCATCCTAGAAGGACGATGAGAGAGGCGAGCGACACGCAGAATCCCACGAAGACCGTCATCGGTTTGAAACGAAATCTGACACGGTGCTCGCCGGAAGGCACGACCACCGCCCGTTGCGTCATGTTGGCTCGGTAGATCGGCGTTATGCTTCCATCGACGTCCGCGACCCAACCCGGATAGTAAGAATCGGAGAACACGAGGATCGCTTCCCGGGAAGCTCGGACCTTCAGCTCGGCGCCCTCGCTGGTGTAATGCAGAAAGTCCACGCTTCCGCTGGCGGCGCCTCGTCCCGGGTGAAAGCTCGGCGGTGGCGCAACGAGCAGGACCGAACGTTGGGGATCAAAGGCGTCAGACCCGAGCATGCCGAGCGCCGTGAGATCATCGGCGACAGGCGTTACCTCGCCGACCAGATAGGCCCGGGGAAGGAAATCGTCGTTGCGATAGAGAAAGGCATCGCCAAATACGCCCAGCGGGGTGAGGTTCGGCGCCGGAGCGAAAGGCCAAAACGAAGTCAGATACTTCACATTGTACATCCGCATCAGCTTCCAGAACGCGGGGGTCGGCTGGAAGACGTCGCCTTGGGTCGACGCCGTTCGCGTGATGATGCCAGCCCGATTCTGGTCGCCCCAGACATCGACGAGATAGTTCGGGGTCAGATTGGCGTACCCATTCGGCGACGACAGCCCGTAGAGAACGTTGCTGCTCGGCTGGAGGAACTCGCGCTGATCCACGAACGGTTGGAGGTCGCCTTCCCAGCCCTTTGCCTGCTCGAACGTCCTTCGATGGGCATGGTTGCCGGCTACACAGAACATTCGGAAGAGAGACGAATCCGCCGTCAGGATCCCCGCGGTGGCCGGTGGCTGTTTCCACGTCTTGGCATCGACGACGGGATTCTGTCGCATCTGGAAATAGAGCAGATCGGCAATTGTGATCAGCACGGCTAGAGCTTGGACGATCGAGGAGCGGCGGAAGCCCATCGGGCCGGGATCCCCGGCTGTTCGTGCGCGCCCGGCGACTTGCGCTCCGAGGCGCATCAATCCCAACGACGCCAGCGCGACCAGCGATAGGTCGGTAATGAGAAGCAATCTAGTTGGGAAACGAAAATACCTCATTCCGGGGACCGTGGTGAAGACCAGCCTGTACACGGGTGTTGCCGGACCCAGCACGAGGAGATAGGAAGCGGCGGCGGTGATCGCGAAGAACCTCACATGCCAGCTCCTCCAGGAGCGCAAAGCGGCGTAGAGCGCGAGAAGAAAGGTCAGGACACCGACGTACCCGTAGTCCTCCCAAAAGATGCCATTGCCGGTGTAGGTAAGATTGCCGATGTCGCCGTTGGCGTACGGAAAGAGGAACGTCCAGAAGCTCGTCAGGTCGTAGGCGTAGCTCGAAGCATATTCGAATGTCACCCCGCCCGACCGCTGCGACAAGGAGACGAGCTCGTAGGTGGGGAGGAGCTGAACGGCCGCGAGCAGCGATCCCAGGGCGAGCGCGCCCGCAAAGCACCAGATCAGTCTACTCTTCAGAGCATCGAGCACGAGTCCCGAGATCCTCCGAACGTTCTGGGGGGGGCGCGTAGCCCGATAGCGGTTGAGGAGCCGGAACGGGAAATACAACAGGTAGAGCACGCCGCAGTAGTACGCGGTCTGCGCATTGCCGGAGAGATGCTGCAAGCCGAAGACCACCGCAAACCAAAGTAGAGGGCGATACGAATGTCGCGCTACGGCGCGTTCGAGGAGAAGAAGTCCCACCGGCAACCAGCAAGCAGCGTTTGCAATGCTCAGGTGCTTGAGGTGCGAGAGCAGGAATCCGCTTAAGGAAAAGGCGATCCCCCCGAGCAGAGCTGGGAGGGTGGTAGCTCCGATGTCACACGCGTAGAAATACATGCCGACGCCGGCGGTGACGAGCGTCAGGAGAATCGTGAGAGTGAGCGCGAGATACGGCGGCAGCAGACCGAAGAGAATGATGTTGAACGGGTAACAGACGCCGGCCTCCGACCGGGCTAGGAGCGGAAAGCCTCCGTAGAGCTCTCGCACCCACAGGGGCCAATCACCCGCCTTGAGAGCCTTCCCCAGCGCAAAGCGGTAGGGAAAGTTCTCGTTCATGAGGTCGCTGGCAAAGATGTCGTCGGTGATGACGACTCCTCTCATCAGAGTCAGCTTCCAGAAGGCGGCGAGAATCAGCGCAACGATGAATGCGACCGCGACCCGCGTCTCGAATCGGTCGATCCTCGTCGGGACGGAGCCGGGTCTCATTTGGGTGCACATGAAAAGGGGGCGGCACTCCACCAAACGGGTCATCCGAGAGCCAAGGCGGGACTTCCTAAAAGACGACTCCAAGACGCGCTGTGGCAAACGGACGCCAGCGCTGAGGTGTCCAGATGACAACCGTTTCATCCGGTCGGATGGCCGAGTACCGAGGGGCCAGGAGATCGAAATCGACCCCCGCATCGACGGCGGCGATGAAGCGCCCAAAGGATCGCTGGAGCGTGGCGATCGCGAGCACCAGCGGATCGGCCACCCAGAAGGTCGGCCTCGCGCCGGTTCCACCTGGCGCCACTCGCGTCACGTCTAGGCCAGCCCCGATTCCAAACGACGCCCGCAGGCGCGAACCCATCGGCGCGGGCACGGCCGCAAACACCCGAATGCCTGAAGACAGCAGGATCGCGCTCACGTCCGCGCTGGTCAAGGTCACCGGGAACCGTTGCAGGAGGGTGATCCCCAAGTGAAGCCGGGGCCAGAGCAGCTCTGTCCCGAGCTCGGGCCCATGGGCAATGACCCCGGACGACAACATGGCTCCGGAATAGCCGGCGGCGATCGTCCATTTCGGCCTCGCCTTCCTGGCTGCGGGGGACGGTGGCAGCGGTGGTCCCGGCGCTGGCCGCGTCACGACCGGAGCAGCTAAGGATCGCTCGAACTCGTTGCGGCTGATACCCAGCGCCCGCCCCTCCTGGATCGCTTGCACGGCGCTATCCACAACGAAGCGAATCAGCTCGAGCTCGACCGTGTCGGGCTGTGCGTGAACGGCGAGGGGGCGGACGTAGATGAGACCGCTCGGTTTCGCGATGAGGTACAAGGTGGGCTGGTTGGCCGCCAGATCCAGCCACACGTACGCCACCGAGCCCGTCGGCGAGCCCGCGGGGGACCGGACGAGCTGCAGGGGATCGATCCGTGGCACCACGGTGGCGTCCACGGCCAGCCCCCGGCGCCCGAGGGAGTCGCGAAGCACGGCGAGAACGCTTTCGACCACGGCGGGCTCGGCGGCGATCGCGACCTCAACGCTTTGAGGCTCTGACTGAGGCTCGGCGGCCGTTGCCGTTCGCGGGGACGCGATCACGGCCAGCAGCAACGCGAGCCGACCCGATCTCGCGAGGCCCTTGGGCCCCCGCCTAAGTTTAGCGCCGCACTTCTGACCGATCACGCCCAACGCCGTCAGGTGACTGTCGGCCCTTTGCAGGCACCCCCGACGAACGCTCCAGCTCGGACAATCGATCCTTGGCTCGGATCGCGTAGACCGTCTTCGGATATGCGTCGAGCAATCTCCGCCAGGTTTCGCTCTCGGCGGAATATCGCCCCATTTGTCCGAGCGCGGTCGCGCGGCCAGCCAGAGCCTCTTCAGAGGCTTCCCCCCCCTGCGCCAGGTGCTGGTCAAACTGCGCGAGCGCCTGCGCCGCACGCCCGCGGTCGAGCAACAGGCGCCCTGCCAGCGCAAACGATATCCTGGTCTCGCGCGCTCTCGGATAGAGCAGCTGCAGCCTGCGAAACAGGGCGACCGCCTGATCGGGTCGATTCTGGTCACGCAATGCCGAGGCCTCTTCGAAGAGCGAGGCGGCGCTCGGTTGCGTTCGTCCTCCCCGGTGCAGGGTGGCGCGATCGTCCGGCCCGTCAGGGGCCAACAACAGCGTCAGTCCCGGCGTGGTCCCACCCGCTGGCTTTGAAAGCGCGGCCGGCGCCAGGGCTGGCGCGGTCTCGTGAACCCGCAGATTTCCAGCGGCGGGACCCTGCCTGTGCCACCAGGTCGCTCCCGCTACCCCGCCGAGACCAACCAGAGCGGCTGCCGTGATCAGCGCCCAGCGTCCCCGGAACGGGACGGAGAACGCCGTCGGCCAACGTCCAGGCTGAACCGACGTCAGCGCGCGCTCCGCCGCCCGGCGATTCAGCAGGTCGTCCCAGGGCTGGGGCACGCTGACCTCTCGGGCCGAGCGGGCAAGAACCAGATGAGCTGCGCAGGCACGGCAGACGGTGAGGTGAAGATCCAGGGTTTGCTGTTCCCCGCTCGCAAGCATACCTGAAACCGCCCGGTCGAGCAGCCCCTCGGGATGCGACTCACGGTTCGTTTCCGTTCTTCCCATCGTCATGTTCCAGCGGCCGAATCACCCTTCGGTGTCGAGCCTTCGGCGCAGGTACTCCTTCGCGACGCGCAGCCGGCTCTTGCTGGTGTTGACCGACACCCGGGTGGCCACGGCTATTTCTTCGACAGAGTATCCCAACACCATGCGCATGATGACCGCCTCGGCTTGTACCCTCGGCAGCTCGTCGATGATGCCCCACAAAAACCAAAGGCCGGGACCGGCGTCCTGCCTTCCCGACGTCGCGTTGGCGGACTCGAGGTCGGCGAGCGCACGCGCTCGCTGTTCCCGGTTCCGGCCCCTTTTGCGCGCGGCAATGGAACACCGCAGCGCGATCCGCCTCGCGTAGTGGACGATCGCGCCCTCGAAGCGGTATTTCGGGAGGGCGCGCAGGATCTCGATCAGACACTCTTGGACGGCGTCTTCCAGATCGGCATGCCCCGGACCCATGACGGCCCGGCAAACGCCGCGCACCGACGGCGCGATGCCTTCAAGGAATCGGCGAACGATCGCGGGATCGCGTGTTCGTACGGCGAGGTCCGCCAATGCCGTGAGATCAGATCCGCTTTCACCCAGTGGGCTCCCAGTCCCAGTGGGCGCGGTCAGCTCGGCTCTACTTTGCAACGTGGACATGGTTCAAGACTCATCAGCACGACGTGACACGATTGATAGATCCGGGTCCATTACCGCCAAGCCTCGTAGATCTGGCTTACGCCGGTGGTGCGATCCGAGACGAACACGATGTGGTGTCCGTCCTGAGACAGCCAAGGATCTCCGTCCCAGTCTGCCGCTGAGTTGAGCGGATCGAGAGGTATCGGCGTCGTCGAAAACGGCTCCGACAGGGCGGGACGGCTGACCTCGAAAAGGTCGGACGTGCTGCCGTTGGAGGGGCCACGTGAGCTCCAGACCACAGATAGCGCATGGTCGAAGAGAGCTGGATTCTCATCTTGCCTGGTCGAGTTGACCTCAGACAGGGGGACCGGAGTCTCCCACGTCCCCAGCGGATCCGTGCGGGAAGCCGCGTAGAGGCTGATGTTGGACGTATTTCGCTGGGAAGCGAAGACCATATTCAACCCGGTGGGATCCACCGTGGGTCCCATGTCCAGGGTCGACGAGCCGAGCCCATTCATCTGCTGAGGGGGATCCCACGGTTGATCCCTGGCCGCACGTCGCGACACATAGAGTTGGTATCCCGCGCCTGATCGGTCGCTCGAAAAGTAGATCACCAGACCATCCGTCGAAACGTCGGGATCCACGTCATTGCCCGAGCTGGAGAGGTCGTTCTGAATCACGGCCGGGTTCCACGCCGAATTGCTGGCGGTTCGCGTGCTGGTCCAGATGTCGGACACGCCGTTGGTGTCCGACGAGATATAGATCTCCAGCTCGTCCTGGGTCAGCGACGGATCGTGCACATCGATGGTGTCGCTGCGCAAGCCGGTGACCAGCGTCGGGGGGGAGAAAGCGGGGAAGGCGTCAAGTTGCACGGCGATCACTCTGTCGGTCTCCATGCAGCCCATCGACCCGAACAGCATTCCCGTGAGCGCGGCTGTCTGAAGCTCTCTCGAATGCCCGGTCATGACCCTGCGAACCAATACTACACAGCTCATAGCCGCGCGTAGGCGAAAAGATGCGGAGAACCGACCGGTGAGGATAGTCCCAGCAAAATCCGCTGGGATCGTAGTCCGGATCCGGTCCTGCGCGCCGAACCTGCACCAATCTCGCTCTGCCAGGCCCTTTGCGCATCCGCCACTGCCGGGTCCGCCGCCGCCCCACTTCTAGTGCACCGCGTCCTCGACCACGGGCGTGCGGCTCGTGAGGAGGATAGAGGTGGCCGAAGATGAACCCAACGGCGTTTGCGCAGATGCGTCTTACGGGTTGCCCCATGACGCGCGCGAATCTGAAGATCAGGTGCGGCAGCGTTGGATCCGGCTGCGCCTTGACTTGGTCGCGTTGTTCAACGCCTTTCAGCGCGCAAAATGGCGCGAAACCCTCCCCCCTTGATGGGGGAGCCATCTCGCATAATGGGTCATCCCGTTCTCGGAAAAATGGATCTCGGCCAAAGTTCGAGGGCAGAACGGCCGGCGTCATCACACGGCCGCCGCCGGTGCCGACCCCACGGGCGAGTGACCAGTTTTTGTCTGATCTGTCCCCTTGAGTGGTGTCGGGCGATGAGCGGTCCCCTCACCGCGGATCAGTGCGACGGACTGTCTAAACCAGAGTGCGCCAAACGGCAGACGATCTTGGATAACCTCGATTCCTGTTTTGCGGTCCAGAAGCGAAAGGTGACCGCTGACCTTGGTGCGCCATGCCGTCCGGCGTGTACTCGGTTGGGGTCAGACCAGCAGCCGCGCAGGGGCGGCGAACTCCGTCAGCCGAACTTGCGGACCGGGGAGGTGTCTTGTCTGCCCGCGGCAACCTACGATGACGGACCCCGCGCATGTTGAGCAGCTCGCTTAGCGTTCCTACTGCTCCGACCCGCGTCGGCCGCTACCGGTGGGTCATCTGCTCGCTGCTGTTTCTCGCGACCACGATCAACTACATGGACCGGCAGATCCTCTCTCTGCTGAAACCCATCCTCGACGACAAACTGCACTGGACCAACCAGCAGTTCGGGCAGGTGAACTCGGCGTTCCAGGCGGCGTACGCGGTCGGCCTCCTGCTGTTCGGCGCGTTCATCGACCGCTTCGGATCGCGCATCGGCTACGCCGTTTCGATCGCCGCCTGGAGCCTGGCTGCGATCGGCCACTCGGCGGTCGGCAGCATCAGCGGCTTCATGACGGCGCGTGTGGCGCTCGGCCTCGGCGAGGGGGGGAACTTCCCGTCGTCGATCAAGGCCGTGGCGCTCTGGTTCCCCAAGCGCGAACGGGCACTCGCGACCGCTCTGTTCAACGGGGGCGCGAACGTCGGGGCAATTATCGCGCCCGCGGTCGTACCGGTGCTGGCACTCACGTTCGGTTGGCAGATGCCGTTCGTTGTGATGGGCGTCGCCGGGCTCGGTTGGCTGCTGCTGTGGCTGCCGCTCTACAACGATCCGGACAAAGTCGCCCGGGTCTCGCCCGCCGAGCGCGACCACATCGCAGCCGATACTGCTGCCGATGGCGACGCGACCGCCGAGCGGTTGCCCTGGCGATCGCTCTTGCGGTATCGGCAGACGTGGTCGTTCATCGTTGCCAAGTTCATCACCGACCCGGTGTGGTGGTTTTTCCTCATCTGGCTGCCGACCTATTTCAAGTCGACCCGTGGCCTCGACATCAAGTCGAGCTGGGTTCTTCTCGTCAGCATCTACTCGCTGATCACGGTGCTCAGCATCGCGGGCGGCTGGCTGACAGGGGTCTTGGCCCACAGCAGGCTCGGCGTCGGCCGTGCGCGCAAGACGGCCATGCTGATCTTCGCTTCTTGTGTGGTGCCGATCCTGTTCGTGACAAGGACCAGCACTTGGGGGTCGGTGCTGCTCATCGGCATCGCCGGCGCCGCGCATCAGGCCTGGTCAGCAAACCTTTTCACCACCGTTTCGGACATGTTCCCCAAACGAGCGGTGGCCTCCGTGGTCGGGATTGGCGGGATGGCCGGATCGGTGGGCGGTATCCTCTTCCCGATCTACACGGGGAAGTTGCTGGACCGCTTCCAGGTCGCGGGCAACATCACCGCCGGCTACGCCACCCTGTTCGGAATCTGCAGCACAGCCTATCTGGTGGCTTTCGCCCTCAACCACCTACTGGCGCCGAGATTTGTGCCGATAGACATTCCTTCTGTCCGTCCATGAACGCGGAATTGTTCTCCCGGCTGGACCTCGCAGCGCGCTGCTGACCGTCAACTACATTCACCCAACGTGTTGCCTCACGAGCGAATGTTACCCGGTCGCGCTGGCGAAATCGTGGCCAGAAGTCCCGAGGCTGGGGTGGACGAGGATGAGTCGTCGGGCTTCCGCCGTGCGCCACTCCTGCACGCGCCGCTGGAGGGTCCGTAGCTGACCATCCGGGAAAACGCCGGGCCGTTCGAGCTGAAGGCGTTGAAAGATCTCCTTGGCGGTGCGGTCGGGCTCGGCCTCGAGCCATCGTCGTACTGGACCACGGCCCTCGCTCGCGTCAACTTGACGTGCGGCTAGTAGCCCATA
>OCTA010001205.1_pt1 | contig 23949 bp, 25 predicted proteins | sample 1538991 | NCBI WGS metagenome assembly OCTA01 (sample SAMEA3539302, study PRJEB22396) | soil metagenome | biome: tundra; feature: field; material: soil | place: USA | collected 2010-05 | depth 0.15 m | reverse complement strand
CTTGGTCACCATCCAACGGGGACTAAAGCGCACGGATTGCGCTAGAAGTTTGTTCATCAGACCGGGGATCACCACCGGCTTCCCGGCCATTAATCCGCGATAGCCGGCTTCCGCCACGGTGCGTGCGTCCATCACCTTCATGCGTTTGATTAGCCGCGATTTTTCGAGCTTGGTGCGCGCCTGGAATCCAGTCGCCGTGGGACCAGGACACAGCGCAGTCACGGTCACGCCGGTTCCTTCCAGCTCATTCCCGATAGCTTCGGAAAAGGAAAGCACGAAGGCTTTGGTGGCGTAATAAAGCGCCATCAACGGACCCGGCTGGAACGCGGCCGTCGACGCTACGTTGAGGATCTTGCCGTTCTTCGCCGCCACCATCGCAGGCAGGTACAGCTTGGTGAGCACCACCAGCGCCGTCATGTTGAGCTGCAGCATCCCCAGCTCGTCGTCCAGCGGGGTCTTAACAAACGGACCGTAGACGCCATAGCCCGCGTTGTTCACCAGCACATCCACTTTGGGAACTTCCCGATGAATCCCCTCCGCCGCGCCCACCAGCGCCAAGTCTTTCGCGAGCACCTGAACTGGCGTTGGCTTCAGCTCGACGGCTATCTCTTCCAGGCGCTCGCGGGTCCGCGCCACCAATACCAGCGCGTAACCTTGCTCCGCGAAAATACGTGCCAGTTCGAGTCCGATTCCACCCGAAGCACCGGTGATCAACGCGGTCGGCATAGCATTACTGTAGCCTGCGCCTCGGCGGAATGGCCTTCGCCCACCGGTCCCACTTTCTCAGCCGTTTTGAACTTCACCGAAACCTGGTCAGCCTCAAGATCGAGGGTCTCGGCCAGCTTCTCACGAATCGCGGTTCGAAAATCCTTAAGCTTGGGGCGCTCGAGAATCACCGTCGAATCCACGTTCACGATGGAATAGCCAATTTCGGCGGCCAAATCTCGAGCGTGCTGCAGAAACTTCAGGCTATCGGCGCCCTTCCAGCGCGGGTCAGTATCGGGAAAGTGCATCCCGATGTCCCCCAGGGCGGCCGCTCCCAACAATGCGTCCGTGATGGCATGAGAAAGTACGTCGGCATCGGAGTGTCCTTCCAAGCCGAACTCGGAAGGAATAGTTACGCCGCCCAAAATCAAAGGTCGGCCAACCACGATGCGATGAACGTCCCAACCCTGGCCCACCCGAAAGTGGCCGGCGCCCAGATCGCTCAAGATGATTCCCGAATGGCCATTTCCTCGGCCAGAAATAGCTTGGCGAGGTCCATGTCGGAAAGCTTGGTGATCTTGATATTCCGGTCGCTACCTGGAACCACGCTGACTTCTACCTGATCCAGCCGCTCAACCAGGCTGGATTCATCGGTGCCCGCAAAGCCGTCCTCGCGCGCTTTTGCGAATGCGCGCTTGAGTAAATCGAATCGAAAAACCTGCGGAGTCTGCGCCAGCACCAGCCGCTCGCGCGGTATGGTCTGCCGGATTTTGTTCTTATGGACCTGCTTCACGGTGTCTACCGGGACAATGCCGACGATGGCGCCGCCACATTCAGCCGCTTCGGCGAACACGCTAGAGAGAGTGGACAGCTCAATAAATGGCCGGACGGCGTCATGCACGGCCACCAGGTCCGTGTCTTCGCCCAGCGTCGCCAAGGCATGCTCCACGGATTCCTGCCGGCTATCGCCGCCTTCCACCAACCGCACCGGCTTGCCGAAGTTTTCCTTCCCTAGCAGATCTCTCACCCACTCCATATCTTCAGCGCGCAAAGCCACCACGATTTCTTTCACCGCCGGGGAGGAAGCAAACTTCCGGATGGTGTGCAGAAGGATAGGCGAGCCGTCCAGCAGCATAAACTGCTTACGGCTGGTGCCTGCCTTCTCCGGGACACTGCGTCCCATTCGGGTTCCGAGACCTGCGGCTGGGAGGATTACAGAAACGTTCATTTCAGCACTCTATTAAGTGGCTCCGACACCTGAGCCGCGAGCTTCCGCGGCGTGTGGTCCCGCAGCCTGCTCGCGCGGCGCGCCGCTGTGCCGATCCGAATGACTCTTGTCATGGACGGAGTGCACCCGCTCGTCAAACCTTCCGAAAATCATTTTACCGGCGGTGGTCTGCAGCACGCTGGTGACGGCAATGTCGATGGTGCGGGAGATCATCTTCTTGGCATTGTCCACCACCACCATGGTCCCGTCGTCCAGATACGCCACCCCTTGGTTGTACTCTTTGCCTTCCTTCAGGATGAAGACGCGCATGATTTCGCCCGGCAGTACCACCGGTTTTAGCGCATTGGCCAGCTCGTTAATATTCAAAACTTGAACGCCATGCAGTTGTGCGACCTTGTTCAAGTTGAAATCGTTGGTCACGATCTTGCAGCTGTAAACTTTGGCCAGCTCGATCAGCTTCATGTCCACTTCGTGAACATTGGGGAAATCGTCTTCCAGAATCTGGATGTTGAGCTGGGTCATCTTCTGCACCCGCTGCAGGACATCCAACCCGCGGCGGCCACGATTGCGCTTGAGGGAATCGGCCGAGTCGGCCACCAATTGAAGTTCCCTCAGCACGAATTGCGGGATCACCAGCGTCCCATCCAGAAAACCGGTCTCCACGATGTCCGCGATCCGGCCATCAATGATGACACTGGTATCCAGGATCTTGAAGGACTGGCTGGAGGTCTGCTCTCCGCCGAACAATCCGCCCAGGGCGCCCAGGTTGAGCATCTCGCCCTTGCTGGCGCCTACGGCCAAGCCCACGTAACCCATCCACAGCAGCAACAGGAGCTGTACAAAAGCGATGGTGGATGAATTACCGGGAAGGGCGCGGCCTAGGATCAGAGAGATCAGATAAGCTCCTATGATGCCAAGAAGCGATCCAAAGGCTGCGCCGAACAGGCGCTTCAGTGTAGTTTTCCGTACCTGGATTTCGAAGATGACGATCACTATCCCGAAAACGAGGCCGGTGGCTGCTGCGTAATACTCCGGAAGATCGAATGGGCGCAAATACCAGGCGCACCCTGCCAGCAGCAAGATAAAGAGGACGCGGATCACCAGCACACTGTTCACTCGCACTACCCCCCACCGAGCGGTTTGTCTGCTATCGCGCCGCAAGATGAAATTAGGTTACAAATGTGTGCCATTGAGTATAGCACTGATGGGAGGGAAGTTACAGAAGGAAGGAGAAAAAAAGGACGCCCTGCCGGAACGGCGGAGCGAAGGGGTGGTTTACAGAGCCTTGGCTAATTCTTCCGCGAACGCGCTGGCAGGCCCCTGCGGTCCGTTCTGGTTGCCAGGGCGCTTATGCTTTCGGCCGCCTCGCTCCCGCCGTGGACCTGGACCGGCTGTAGCTCGATTCACCGGACCGCTCGGTCCGACTCCTGGGCCTTTCGATTTGGGCGGCTGCGCCTGATTGGCTCGCAACAGCCTGTCCTCGAGTGGTGCGCGATCGAAGCGGCGGATGATTGAATTCATCTCTTCCGCGTTCGGAGTATCGATAAACGCGAATCCCTTCGATTCCTGCGTCTCGGGGTTGCGAATCACTTTTACGTCGTCGTATACAAGGTTTTCTGCGTTGAGCCAAGACTTGATGTCGTCTTTGGTAACCCAGGCAGGCAAATTTCCGAGGAAAACTGTGAAGCTCATTCTGGCGCGTCGTTACTCCGTTTTTGGGGATTTGGCAAGACCGCTTCCCGGATGCGATCCACGAAGCTACTCTATCGTATCACACGAAAAGGCAATCGGTAAACAGAAAGTTTTGCGTAACCTGATGTTTACGAAGGAGAATCAGTAGTAATGGCCCGGTGACCCGTGGTTCTGGCGCTCAGTAGGCCTAGGCGGCAAGCTCAGTCACGACGTCAGCGCGGCGACTGAATGGCACGGGCTGGATCTGATAGCTGCGGAAAGCCTCTAGCACGGCGCTTGAGATCGTCTGCTCATTATCATTCAGGACGACGTATGCCTTTGATTCGGGAGGGCGCACTTGCCGGGTATCGAGCCAAGCAAGGATAAACAACTTTGCTGTGTCGCCGATAGGGCGGTTGATCGCCTGCAGGATACGCTCCGGCTGCTTTCGAGATTTCGGGACAACAAAATCGAACAAATGATCGTAACCGCTTGTGCCGGTGAACTTAACTTTAGGGGTGAATCGGATGTCATTCGCTTCAAGCCACGTAACCACGTCTTCATAGAACAGGCTCTCCACAACCGGCTTTGCAAGATAGAACAGATCGTTCACCGCAAGCATGGCTTGAAGGAGATTGTGCTTGTGCAGCGGGAAATTTCCCGCTGTAGCGTGCACTTCAAGGGCTTCCGAGTTCAGCTTTACGCCAAAGCCGTTGAGAGTCATTTTCAGGAGGTCCCGCCGCTTCTCCGTGTTGAGGTTGCAGCCGGAGCTTTCAAGGTCGTGTATTGTGTAACTGTCGTCCGTCAGGACGTACCCCCCGTTCTCTTGCCGCGCATAGATCTGCAGCGCATCGTTATGCCGGTCGAGGTAAGGGGTCGTAATCTCAACCCAAGAGCCGTTTACATCCTGTAGGTTCGTTTTGTCTTTTAGCCATGCACGGTAGTCATTAAGAAGTTTTTCGATTTCCTGCAGCATCGTCATGAGAAAAGCCCCTTTTGGATAATCGGCGGCGTGGTGATGTTGCAATGGGCCATGAACGCTTCAAACGTGAAGAGAAGATCCAACGTGTTCGTATATCTATCAGTGGGGCTGGGATCGCCCATTTTATCGCCGTAGCCCTCGCGGTAGATGTGCAGATGTGGGCAAGGTACCTCGATCCGGGTTACGATGCGGCCGGCCGTCGAGATCAAACCGAATCGGGATAATCGCCTGACGGGCTCGGTTCTGGTATGTTGCCTTCGTTAGCTTTATCTGGGCGCGACTGATGTCGAGGATGAAGTGTTCTCGTTTGTCCGATGAAAGAAAAAGAAATGCAAGCCTACCGCCCGGAGCAGAAAACAACCATTCCGTGTCGTCGACGCGGTGTTTTTCCATGGCTATCAGCGCGTCAGCCTCAATCTGCGTGATTTCGATATCCGCCATGGCATTCTACGAAGCGCAATTCGATTGTACAAGGTCCGTCCGCGAGTTGGACGCCCAACCTTCTCCTTTTGTGCCTATAGGCCGCCCTCGCTCTTCTTCAACGCCTCCATGCGCTGGATCATGCTTTCAATCCAATCCGGCGCTCCGGCGAAACCTATCTGGGTCCACCGCCAAGTCCCTTGCGGATCCACCACCCAGTTTTGCGGAATTGAGTAACCTTCGAGTAAGTTCACCACCAGACTATAGGCCGGCAGCACCGGGAATGTGTAGCCTTTCTCCTTCATGAAAGGTTCCACCAGTCCAAGGTCCTCGTCGATATTGAAGGTCAGGATCTGAAAATCCGGACGGTCCTTCACCTTTTCATAGAGCTTCTGGAAATGCGGGAGCTCCGCGTTGCAGGGTCCGCACCAGGTGGACCTCCGGGCGAGGTTCGCAGCCAGGTAAAGACAACTGAGCGGAGCAAATCCCGGCCAGCGAAAAAATAGCAATCGCGAGTATCGAAGTACGCACGGAAGTTCCTCGTTAGATACGGAACCTTAGTTCGTATTTTACTCCCAATTTGGACGTATTTTGGGAGAGGATGGTTAATTCGTGAATTTCGCCGACCGCGCTACCGTCACCGCCGGATTCTTCAACAGCTCCTGCAGCACGTTCTCCGGCACCGGCTGATCGGTCTGGATCACTGAAACCGCCTCCGCGCCTGCGTGCCTGCGTCCCAAGGAAAAAGTCGCGATATTAATCCCGTTTTTCCCCAGCACGCCGCCCAGGAACCCGATCACACCCGGCACATCCTCGTTTTTCAGGAACACCAGGTTGCCATCCAGCGGCGCCTCGCAATAAATTCCGTCCACCTGGATGAGACGTGGCTGATCCAGCACCACCGCTCCTTCGACAGCCGTCGTGCCGGTATCAGTCTCGAGTTCCAGACGCACCGAATCGACGTGCGCGGTTCGCTTGTCATGACGTTCCGCCACCGTCAGGCCGCGGTCCCCCGCGATCTGCATGGCGTTTATCGAATTCGCTTTCCCCGCCAGCGACCGCTGCAGCACTCCCGCCAGTCCCGCATTGCGAACCAGGTGGGTATTCAGCTCCGCGATCTTGCCGAAATACAGCATGCGGACCGTTTTCGGATTTCCGGTCGAGATATTCGACGCAAACTTGCCCAACCGTTCCGCCAACTGGCTGTAGGGACCGAGCGTCCGGTATTGTTCGGGCGTCAGCGCGGGCATGTTCACCGCGTTCAATGCTACTCCGTGCTGCAAGTACTCCACGATCTGCTCGGCGATGCGTACTCCGACAATTGCCTGAGCTTCCTCCGTCGACCCGCCGATGTGCGGGGTGCCGATGAAGTTGTCCATGGCCAGGAGCGGGTCGCTCGGCTCCGGCGGCTCCGTCTCGAAGACATCCAATGCGGCGCCGCCCACTTTGCCGGAGGCCAGCGCCTCGTTAAGGGCCCCTTCATCAATCAGCTCGCCGCGCGCGCAATTAATGATGCGGACGCCGTTCTTCATCCGCGCGAAAGCATCGTGCGAGAGCATCCGGTTCGATTCGGGAGTCAACGCGGTGTGCAGCGTGATGTAGTCGCTGAGTGAATATAGAGTGGGCAGCGACACCAGCTCCACGCCCACGTCCTTGGCAGTCTGCGAGTGGACATAAGGGTCGCTGGCAATTATCTTCATCTCGAACGCCGCCGCGCGTTTCACCACCTCGCGCCCAATGCTTCCCAGGCCGACGATGCCGAGCGTTTTACCGCGCAGCTCGGTCCCCATGAACTTTCGCTTCTCCCATTTGCCTGACTTGGTGGACGCGCTGGCCCGTGGAATGGAGCGCGCCAGCGAAAGCATCAGCGCCAGGGTGTGCTCCGCCACCGAGACCGCATTGCCGCCCGGCGTGTTCATCACCAGAACCCCGGCAGCCGTCGCCGCCGGAAGCTCGATGTTGTCCACGCCCACGCCGGCGCGGCCAATCACGCGCAGTTTCGGCGCCGCCGAAAGTATTCCGCCGTTCACCATCACAGCGCTACGGACAATCAACGCGTCGGCATTCGCCAGGTGTTGGGAGTACTCTTTCGGATTCGATACCACCACGTCCCACCCTGGCTGTTGCTCCAGGAGTTTCACAGCCGCGCTGTCCAGCGGTTCTGCAATGAGAATTAGCATGAGTCGTTGGTTAGGCCGAGGTTGGTCAAACCGTGGCTGTTTCTTTCGCCAGCGCGGCTTCTGCGTATACGTTCTGTACCGCCGCCACGCCGGTCCCGAATTTCACTGGAACTCCGTTGGCCGCCAGAATGATTTCGAGTTCCGCGATCACAGCAAACAGATCCGGGAAGTCGAAATAGCCCAAGTGCGCGATGCGGAAAATCTGCCCCTGCATCGATCCCTGGCCGTTGGCGATGATGGACCCGAAGCGATTGCGAAATTCCTTCACGATCACTTTGGAATCCATACCCTTCGGCGATTTCACTGCCGTTACCGCGGACCCCGGCGAATGCGGGACAAACAATTCCAAACCCAGCGCCGTAACGGCCGCGCGAGTGGCCTGAGCCAACATTTGCGCGTTCGCCACCAGCTTGTCCATTCCTATGGATTTGACGTACTTCAAAGATTCCGCCAGCGCCAGCAGCAGCGAAGTGGCCGGTGTCCAACTGGATTCGCCGTTCGCCGCATTCTTCTTTTCCTTCTTGAGATTGAAATAATAGCGCGGCAGCTTGGAGTTCTCCGCAAATGCCCACGCCTTGGGACTGACGGAGAGAAACGCGAGACCGGGCGGAATCATGAAAGCTTTCTGCGATCCGCCGATCACTACGTCCAGGCCCCAGCCATCAATATCCAGCGGCATGGTGCCGAGCCCGGTAATTGCATCCACCACGAAAATCGCTTCCGTTTTCTTGATGGCCTCACCCATCGCGCGCACGTCGTGCGCCGCGCCCGTGGAGCTCTCGGACGCCTGCACAAACACGCCTCGCGCGTTCGGTTCCGCCTTCAGCGCATCGATGACGCGTTGCGGGCTTACCACTCCGCCGTAAGGTTCCTCCAGCACCAGCGCATTCAGGCCGAAGGCCTTTACGATCTCGGCCCAGCGCTCGCCGAATTTTCCAGCCGTGCAAACGATCACGCGATCGCCTGGGGAAAACAGATTCGCCACCGAAGCTTCCATCGCGCCGGTCCCGGAGGACACCAGCGCCAGGACATCGTTCGATGTGCCCATCACTTCCTTCAGGTCCGCCAGAACGGCGCGGTACATCTTGCGGAAGTCTTCGGTGCGGTGATGAATGTCGGACCCCATCATCGCGTGCAGCGCCTGGGGCAGGAGCGGCGTGGGGCCAGGTGTCAGTAAGCGTTGTTTCTTGATATACATGAGAGGGATTAACACTAAGGATACCAAACATGGCTTTACTGGACCGGATTCAAACTGACATGGTGGCGGCCATGCGCGCCAAGGACGAAGCGCGTCTCAACGCCATCCGCCTGATCAAGACCGCGCTCAAGAAACATGAGGTGGATTCCATGAAGCCTCTGGATGAAACCACCGAGCTGCAGATCCTGAGCACGCTAATAAAACAGCGGCGCGAAGCGGCCGAAATGTTCCGCAAGGGCGCGCGGCCCGAGCTGGCTGAAAAAGAAGAAGCCGAGCTCAAATTGGTGGAATCCTACATGCCGGCGGCGCCATCGGATGCCGAGATCGACGCCGCCATCACGGCCGCCCTAGCCGAGACCGGCGTGACGTCCGCAAAGCAGATGGGCGTGGTGATGAAAGCTACGCAGGCGAAGCTGGCGGGAAAACGCGTGGATGGAAAAGCCCTCAGTGAAAAAGTGCGGGCGAAATTAGGGTGACAGGATACTCATTCCCCGATTTTCGCGATCGCGGCTCGATAATCTTCGGTGGTCCACTCCGGCGGATCTTTGTCCATTCCTAACAGCGCGGCCGCAGCTTCTGCTACTCGACCCTTGATGTTGGGGTCCTCAAGCATCGTCAGAAGAATTGGAATGAGGCGCTGATCCCGACGCTTTCCCAATCCAACCGCCGCTTCCTCGCGGACATTTTCATTGGCATCGGTCAGACATCGAAGGAGCGCTTCGCGAATCTCAGGCGAGTCAGCGTTTCCCAGCACTCCAAGCCCAAACACCGCCCAATCGCGAATTTCTTCGTCCGGATCTGACGTGAGTTTCAGCAAGCCTTCAACCGACCGCGCTTCATTCGGAAAGCTGCCGAGCGCGCAGGTCACGGCGAAGCGAATCATCCGGTCGGGATGATCCAGATAGCGAAGGATCGGAGGTGTTGCGATCGCGTTATTCAGATGACCGAGGCCGTGGATGATGGAATTAAGAACCACGGGATCTTGCTCTTTTTCCAACATCCTCGTGAGTTGCGCGTAGGACTCGTCACGAAATGTCAGTTCAGACTTTTCTCGAAGTTGGCAAAGGATGTCTGCGCCTCGCGCTCTCTTTAGTGGATCGTCAGACGCGCACCACGCCGCGGCGTGTTCGAAGATCTCCCGGTTGCCATTCAGGCGCAGTGTCCCGACCGCCTCCCACGCGTCTTCCGCCTCGAAGTCGCCGACGAGGGCCCGCGCGAAGAGTGCCTCAATTTCGGAGCTGTTCATGGAAACCTCAATTACAGTATCGAACTGCTAGGATCGCCTGTATGCCGGATCTGAACCTCTGGAAGAAGCACCTCGGCCAAGTCCCACAATCCGTGTGGAACCAAACCGAGCTCGAAACCCTGGTGCTGGCCGACAACGACCTGTCCGAAGTTTCAGAGCAGATCGGCCGCCTCCGGAAACTCCGCATGCTCGATCTCGGCCATAACCAGTTGACGCGTGTGCCGGATGCCCTGGCCGATCTCGACGGCCTCACCGATTTTCTCTACCTGCACGACAACCGATTAACCTCCCTGCCCGCCTCTCTCGCGCGCCTCACAAAGCTCCGCTACCTCAACATCAGCGAGAACGCCTTCGAAGTACTTCCGGAATGCGTTTCCGGCATGGCGAGCCTGATCGAACTACGAGCATCTAATAACCAACTCACCTCGCTGCCGGATTCAATCGGCCGCCTGACCAACTTGCGCGAGTTGCACGTCAGAAACAACCGCCTGACCACGCTGCCGGATTCAGTCGAGATTCTCCGGGAGCTGCGCCAGATCGATCTGCGCGGCAACCCGCTGACGCACCTGCCCGCGGCCATCGCCACCCTGCCTCGGCTGGACAAACTCGATTTGCGATGGGTGACGACGCTCGGGCCGATCGAGTGGCTCGCGGCTATCGAGGCGCGCGGCTGCGCCGTCTACCGCTGATCGTGATAGACTGACCAAGCATCAAATTCTAGGAGATCAACCATGCGCATGCTCATGCACCTTCAATTCCCGCTCGAACCGTTCAACACTGCCGTTCGAGACGGATCGGCTGGACAGAAGATCCAAAAGATTCTCGAAGCCATCAAACCCGAAGCCGCTTATTTCTGCGAACACAACGGCCATCGTGGCGGCACGCTAGTCGTCAACGTCAACCAAGCTTCCGATATCCCGGTGCTGGCCGAACCGTGGTTCCTTACGTTCAACGCCCATGTTGAGTTTCGTGTGGCGATGACGCCCGAAGACCTCGGGCGCGCCAATCTGGACGCGTTGGGAAAGAAGTGGGCGTAGCCGTTCCGGTTGCCCTTACCATCGCCGGGTCCGATCCCAGCGGCGGCGCGGGCATCCAAGCTGATCTCAAGACCTTCCATCAGTTCGGCGTGTACGGTGAGGCGGCGATCACGCTCCTCACCGTACAGAACACCGTGAGCGTCACTCGGATTGAGTGCATGCCGCCAGATCTCGTGATCGACCAGATTCGCGCCGTCATCACGGATATCCCGCCCGGCGCCGCCAAAACCGGAGCCCTGGGCAATCGAGAAATCATCGAGGCGGTCGCCGGCTTGGCCGCGGATTTCCGGTTTCCACTCGTAGTGGATCCCGTGCTGGTGAGCAAGCACGGCGTGGCGCTGCTGGCCGCCGATGCGATCGAGATTCTGAAGACGCGATTACTGCCCTGCGCATTTCTGGTTACCCCCAACCTTCAGGAAGCCACCATGTTGGCCGGCATGGACGTGCACGATGTCGCTTCCATGCGTGCAGCCGCACGGAAAATCCTGGAACTGGGTCCTCAAGCCGTATTGGTGAAGGGAGGACATCTAGCCGGCGACGCCATCGACGTGCTTCTTTACCAGGGCGACTGGACCGAGTTCACGGCGCCGCGCGTCGAAACCCGCCATACACACGGCACGGGCTGCACTTATTCAGCGGCGATAACAGCGTCGCTCGCGGCCGGCGACGATCTTCCAACGGCCATCCGCCATGCCAAGCATTACATCACCGAGGCGATTCGAACCAATCCAGGGTTGGGCCGCGGTTCAGGACCGGTGAATCATCACGCGGGCGCCCGTGACTGAAAAGTCACCTCGGCTCAGGCAGCGCGTCCGGCTTGGGTTGGTCGGGCTTCGCTTGCTCCGCCTTAGGTTGGTCCGGAAGAATGAACGACGTCTCGCCCGGGCGCACCAGCTTCAGCTTCTTGCGGATCTCCAGCTCCTGTGCGGACGGATTTTCCTCCAGCTTCTTAATGCGGTCGCGCCGATATTGATTCTCGCGTTGCAGATTGGCGTTGTCTTCTTCGAGCGTACGAATCTCGCGCCACTTCTCGCGCAACGCTGGAATGCCTTGCGGTCCTCGCAACACCAGGTAGCCGTACACTCCTATCAGGCCGACCACCAACAAAAAGCCCGTGCGCCGAACTGCGTTTTTCATTTCGTGCGGTGTGAGTCCTTACATTTGTTTATAATCCTCTTTTGCCAAAAGATCCAGTAGGAAAGCTGAAAAAATTCAAATGACCGACAAGATTGTTGTCCTGAGCACCTGTGCGTCACCCGACGAGGCAGCGCGGATCGCTCGCGGATTGGTGGAGAAGCGCCTGGCGGCGTGCGTGAACGTGCTGCCCGGCATCCGCAGCATTTATCGATGGAAGGGCGCGATAGAGGATGAACCTGAGGTCATGCTGGTGATCAAATCCAGCCGCGCGCTGTTCAATCAGTTGCGCATCGAGCTGGAACGAATGCATTCCTACGAACTCCCGGAGGCGATCGCCATCCCGGTGGTGGAAGGCTCCGAACCTTACCTGGCATGGATGGACCGTGAACTGGCCGCCGGATTGGACTCATGACCCAGCGCCCCACGCACGCCCGCTATTGGGTAATCTTCTACGCCGTTACATTGGCGATCCTTTCTTACATCAACCGGGTGGCCATCTCACAGGCCGCGCCCGAAATCACGCGCGATCTGAAATTTACCGACGTCCAGATGGGCAAGATCTTCGGCGCCTTTGCGCTCTCCTACGCGCTATTCGAGGTCCCCAGCGGTTGGTTGGGCGATTGGATCGGCCCACGAAAGGTCGTGCTGCGCATCGTGCTGTGGTGGTCGGCGTTCACCGCCATCACGGGCGGCATGTGGAATTTCACCTCCCTGTGGTTGGCTCGATTCTTTTTCGGCGCTGGCGAAGCGGGCGGATTTCCGAACCTCACCAAAGCATTCACCACCTGGCTACCCAAGCTGGAACATGTGCGGGCGCAGGGCATCATGTGGACCTTCGCGCGCTGGGGCGGCGCCTTCACGCCGGTGCTGGTGGTATGGGTCTTGCGCTTCGTGAATTGGCGCTGGGCTTTCGTGCTATTCGGGGGACTGGGCGTAGTGTGGGCGAGCTTTTTCTACCGCTGGTATCGGGACGATCCGCGCGATCACCCGGCCGTGAATGCCGCTGAGCTAGCGCTGCTGGAAGGATCGGAGCGTCTGGCCGCCGGCCACGCCAAAGTTCCCTGGGCGAAGCTGCTGCACTCGCGCTCGGTCTGGCTGCTGTGGTTGCAGTATTTCGTTTCGTCTTTCCCGTGGTATTTCAACATCACCTGGCTGCCCACCTATTTGCAGCAGCACTGGAAACTGGCGCCGGCCGAAGCCGCTCGCTTCGCCATACTTCCGCTGTTCTTTGGCGGTTTGGGGGCGCTATTCTGTGGTTCCATCTCGGCGCGATTTGCGCGGCGCGTTGGCTTGGCCCAAAGCCGCCGCATCCTGGCCACTTCCGGATTCCTGGGCGCGGCGATTTTTCTGGCGCTCTCCATCCAGTTTCACGATCCGAAATGGACCATGCTCTCCATGGGCATGGCCAGCTTCTGCAACGATCTTGCGATGCCGCCCTCCTGGGCCGCCTGCATGGACATCGGCGGCAAATACGCGGGAACAGTTTCAGGCTCGATGAACATGATGGGAAACCTGGCCGGTTACGTCTCGCCGGTAGTCGGCGGCTATATCCTGGCCGCGACCGGCCGGGACTGGAACGTTTTCCTATACGTTCTAGCCGCAGTGTATCTTTCAGGCACGCTGATCTGGCCCTTCATCGATCCGGAAACGCCGATTGAATGAGCCCAATGCACCCGTTGCCCCATTCCGGCCATAATTGAGGAGAGGGCCAGCCGTGCAAGTCACTATCGAATTACCGAGCGATGTTGCAGCACAGCTCCAGCAACGGTGGGGAGATGTCTCCCGACATATCTTGGAGACGCTCGCTGTTGAAGGTTACCGAGCCGGACAACTGAGCACGGCCCAAGTGCGCGAGATGCTCGGCTACGATACTCCCATGGAGTTGGATGCTTTGCTGCAACGTGCGAGCATCTACCGCGACGCCAGCGAGGACGAACTGGAACAGGACTATGAGGCGAGCCGCCGAGCCAGCACACCAAATCCGCGGAACCAGTAGATGGTGGTCTCGGACACATCGAGCGTCAATTACGCGATCCTAATTGGCGAAATAGAAATCCTGCAGCAGCTTTACGCGGTCATTGCCATTCCTAACGCCGTGCTCAGGGAGCTCATCCATCCCAAGGCGCCCGAGAGAGTAAGAACCTGGATCGCAAACCGCCCGACGTGGCTAGAAGTTCATTCTGTGGCGCCGAATCTCGACCCCACGCTAGCGCAACTGGGCTGCGGTGAACGAGAGGCAATCATTTTGGCCGAATTTCTTGGAGTGACCCTGCTCATGGATGAGCGTGATGGTCGTATTGAGGCTAGGCGACGAGGATTGCCGCTCACTGGACTTATTGGCGCCTTGTGTGATGCCGGCGAACGCGGACTGACTGATTTACCCCAAGCGTTGGCGAAACTGCAACAGACAACATTTCATTTGTCACCCAAGCTCATGAGCAAGCTACTTATGAGAGCCAAAAAGTAAGCCGCAGCACTTGGTCGATGCACATTCCGCAATCCTGCAGTCTCTGGCGGCCGCGGAGCGGAAATTTAGTCACTGACGTCCGCGGCCAAAAATCACCCGCCCGCCTTCGGCAACTGCAGCAGGTATTTACAAATCGCATCCATCTCCTGCGGCGTGAATTTGTACGGCGGCATCATGCTTCCCGGCGACGTACTTTTCGGATCTACGAAATGTTTCTCCAGCCACGCGCGATCGCGATGCTGGCCGACACCGTCGAGTGGCGGGCCAATCTTTTTTCCGGCGCCCGCGATCTGATGGCAAGCGTCGCAATGCTTGGATTGATAGATCAGTGCGCCTTGAACGGCGAAATCGGGCGCCGAGAGTAGCCCTTGTTCGTTCTGGGGCGTCAGCTTCAGCACGAATGCTGATAAAGCGTTCAGCCCCGCATCGTCCAGCTGCACCGGCGGCATGGAGCTGCCCGGTACAACCTGAGCCGGGTTCTTGAAATGCGGAATCATCCATGCGGCGTCGCGATGCGCCGGAATCATCTGCGTCAAGTCCGGTCCGATCCCGCGTTTGCCCGCGCCCGGATGGCACGCCTTGCATTTCTCCTTCTGGAAGTAAGCCAAGCCCTGCAATTCCTCGGGCGTTAATTGCTGCCACGCTTGCAGACTTTCCGCGCCCGGGGCGGTCTCATCGGCTTCGGTAGTTTTGGGCGTCGTTACGATAGCGCCCGTGGTGAGTCCGGTCCAGGCAATCAAGGCCAGCGCCGCGAAGGTGAACGCGAACGTGCGCTTGCCGAGCCGAACCAGCGGAGCCCGGTCAATGAATGGGATCAGAAACAGTGTCAGCACCGCGACTCCGGGCAAAACCACGCTGCCGATGGCCTCCAGCGGTCCTTTGAAGAATTTCAGCGTCTGAAACAAGAACAGGAAATACCATTCCGGACGCGGGATGAAATTCGTATCCGTGGGATCCGCCAACCTTCCCAGCGGGACCCGCGCGAACACCGCCATCATGAACAAAATCAGAAATGCGATCGAGACGCCAACAGTATCCTTGAAGACCTGCTCGGGGAAAAACTTGCGGCGTGGCGCTGTGTCGTTCACCGCCGGGGTCACTCCATGTTTGCGAACCAGATAAATGTGAATCCCGATGAGGATCATGGTGAACGGAGGCAGCAGCACCGTGTGCAGCGCATAGAAACGCGAGAACGTAACATTTCCGACGCTGCCCTCGCCGCCTAGTAATCGCGTCAGGTAAGGACCGGCTAGCGGGGCTTGCGCAGCGATTTGCGTGGTCACCACAGTTCCCCAATACGCCCGGTTGTCCCACGGCAGTAGATAACCGGTCAATCCGAATGCCAGCGTGATCAGCAACAGCACGACGCCCATCATCCAGGTAGCTTTGCGCGGCTTCTTGTAAGAGCCGTACAGGAATACCTGCAACATGTGCAGCACCACGATAATGAGCATCATGCTGGCGCCCCAATGATGCAGCCCGCGAATCAGGCTGCCGCCGGTCAACTCAGTCATGATGTACTTCACGCTGTTGTAGGCTTCGCCGGGCGTAGGTGCGTAATTGAATGCCAGAAGTCCGCCGGTGAATACCTGGATGATGAAAAAGAACACGGCCATGCTGCCGATCACCTGATGCCAGCCGCTCGACGCCGGAATATCCTCATAGAGGAAATTCTTGATGGCAGTCTGAATGCCAGTGCGATGCTCCAGCCACTCGATGATCTTGTTATGCATGCGGCTCCAACGGCCCAATCTGCAGCCTGCTCCCGTCAACCTTCACTTCATAGCGATCCAACGGCCGTGGTGCGGGGCCGGCCAGAACTTTTCCGTCGATGGAAAACGCCGACGTATGGCAAGGGCAGATGAACGTGTGGCTGGGATCGTCCCAATGATAAGCGCAACCCAGGTGCGTGCATTGCGGCGCGAACGCGATCACCTGGTTGTCCGGCTTCTTCAAAACCCAGGCTGTGGCTTTTTCGCTGGTGACTTTCCAGCCGTCCACGCGAGTGCGCTGGTAGGAGATTTCCTCCGGCGTGCCGGTGGGAAGACTCGCAAGATCGGCCGCGTCCACCCACTGGCCCTCTTTTGGGATTTTGGGTGGAAAGAGCAGGTAGATGGCAGCCGGAGCGGCCAGCGCCGCGCCGATCGCGGTCATGATGCCGTAGATGAACTTGATATAAAAGGAACGCCGCGTCGGGGATAGATCGTCGGCCACTTCGTGCGATTGATGTTGGTCGTTCATTTTTTGTCTTTACTGTATCCTCAACCGGTGTTACGGTCAAGGCTAACGTTCTCACAAGGCTAACCTTTTCACAAGTCTCGCGTCTAGGAGCTAGGCTTGCGGTAGCTACAATGGAACGACTCATTCAGGACCTCCGTTATTCCTGGCGCAGTCTCTGGAGATCGCCAGGCTTTACGCTGGTGGCGCTGCTGACGCTGGCGCTCGGCATTGGAGCGAATTCCAGCATCTTCAGCGTCATCAATGCAGCGTTGCTCAAGGATCTTCCGTACCCGAAGCCGGACCAACTGGTCCTGCTGTTTGAACGCGGCGTGGTGAAGAAGAGTGGCGGGCCGGGTCCGGCGTCATTGGCCAATTTTCTGGATTGGCAGGCGCAAAGCCACAGCTTCGCGGCGATGGCCGCCGAACGCGAGAATCAATTCAACCTGGGTGGCGCCGAGCGCGGCTTTATGCCGGAACGAATCCAAGGCGCCATCTGCTCGTGGAGTTTGTTCCCCACCCTCGGCGTCCAACCACTGCTGGGCCGGCCGTTCACCCGCGAGGAGGACAAACACGGAGCGCGAGCCGTGGCCGTGATCAGCTACGGCTTGTGGCAGCGCAGGTTCGGAGGTTCGCCCGACGTTCTGAATCGCCGGCTCCGGCTGGATAGCGAGAACTACGACATCGTGGGCGTGATGCCGCGTGGTTTCACCTATCCCGAGCGCAAAGTGGATGTCTGGGCGCCCGTGCAACATGTCTTGGACGAGGAGACAATCACTAGCCGCGGCAGCCACCAGTTTTATGTAATCGCCCGCGTTCGTGACGGGATCAGCCGCCAGCAGGCGTTGGCCGAATTAGATGCCGTCGCCCACCAGGTGTACACTGCGCATCCCGGCGAGTTGATCGGACGCGGCGCTGCCATGCGGCCATTGTCGGAAGAGGGAAGCCGGGATAGCAAGACCGCGTTGCTGGTGCTGTTTGGCGCCGTCGGCTGCTTGTTGCTGATTGCCTGCGTGAACATCGCCAACCTGCTTCTGGCGCGAGGATCGGAACGCCGGCGCGAGTTGTCCATCCGTGCAGCTCTGGGCGCAGGACGGGCACGGTTGCAAGGTCAATTGCTCACCGAAAGCGTGCTTCTTTCGCTGCTCGGAGCCGCGGTGGGTCTCGTATTGGCTTACGGATTCACCACTTTTCTGGCTGCGCGCGCGCCGGTGCTTCTCCAGCGCAGCGACATCGACACTACGGCCGAGATCGGACTGGATATCTGGGTGTTTCTGTTTACGGCCGGCGTAGCCCTGTTAACGGGTCTGGCCACCGGCTTGGTCCCAGCGTGGCAAGCTGCACGAACCGACTTGACGGCCGGCTTGAAGGAAAGCGGAAGATCCTCCACGGCCAACCGCTCGCAACGCCGCTTCCGGGGCACGCTGGTAATGGTTGAGGTTGCGCTCTCAGTGGTTCTATTGGTGGCCGCCGCGCTATTGCTGCGAAGCTTCGGCGAATTGCGGAACGTGAATCCAGGCGTCAATATCGACAGAGTTCTAACCGCTGGTTTGTCTCTGCCCGAGGCTCGTTATGCAAAACGCGAACAGGTGTCCGCATTCGCGCGCCAAGTGGTGGATCGCCTGCAGAGCTTGCCGGGGGTGCGCTCAGCGGGATTGGTTTCGTGCCTGCCGGTAGGTGGCTACTGCGGTGACCGCATCTTCAATATCGATGGCAGGCCACAACCGCCCGGCGAGTTTGTGTATGCGCTGTACCGCGCGGTTAGTCCCGGCTACTTCGCCGCCGCGGGCATCCCTCTCCTGGCGGGTCGAACGCTCAACCAGCAGGACAATATTGGTTTTGACGATGAACATCCACGAGACAGCGCGGTGGTAATCAGTCAATCCATGGCTCGAAAATTCTGGCCCAACCAGGACGCGCTCGGCCAGCGAATTCGTTTCGGCGACGAAAAGGGATCGCACTATCGGGTGGTCGGCATTGTAGGCGACGTTCGGATCCGCCTTGATGAGGATCCCCAACCGGCCCTGTACACGTCTTTGTACGAAGGCTCTGAGACAGATTTCCACGCCCTGATTCACACCTTGGGTGACCCGGTGGCGATTGCAGGCGCGGTGCGTCAAGCGATCAGCGGCCTCGACCCGGACATTCCAGCCTTTGAGATCAGGACCATGGCCAGCGTTCTGGACGAATCCGCCGCGCGGCGCGAGTTCACGGCGTTCTTGCTGGGGATGTTCGCAGCGTTGGCGCTCGCCCTCGCCGCGGTCGGGCTCTACGGTGTTCTCTCCTACGCGGTCGCGCAACGCACGGCCGAGATCGGCATTCGGATGGCGCTGGGAGCCGCGCATTCCCAGGTTCGCCGCCTGGTGTTGCTCGAAGGAATGCGGCCTGCGCTGGCTGGTGTGATTCTGGGCATCATCGGCGCTGCCTGGGCCACGCAGTTTTTGCGAACGCTGTTGTTTGGCGTCAGCACACGCGATCCAGCGACATTTATTGCGGTACCAGTATTGCTGCTCTCAGTGGCGATAGCCGCTTGCGCGATCCCAGCCTGGCGCGCCACCCGCGTGGATCCGGCCACGGCGTTGCGGAGCGAGTAGCCGGCTATTCAGAACGCAGCGCCTGCATCGGATCTATGCGCGATGCCCGGCGCGCCGGAATCCAACAGGCGCTTAGCATCACCAGCACCAGGAATATCGAGATGACGGCGAAACCCCCAGGGTCACTTCCGTCAATACCTGCGAGATAGCGTCGCACCAGGCTATTAAATCCAATCGCGGCGGGAAGTCCTAGTGAGATTCCACCCGCGGCCAGCAGCAGGCCCTGTTTGATCACCAGCGCGGCTACCGAGCTTCGATTCGCGCCCAATGCGATGCGAATGCCAACTTCGCGCGTCCGCTGCGCAACCGATTGCGCGATGACAGCATACAGGCCGACCGCGGCCAGCAGAAGCGCCATGAAGCTGAATGCACCGATCCAGCTCGCGGCCATGCGCTGCTGCCACAACGAATCCGCGGAATGCTGTGCGCCCGTTTCGGCGGCATAGACGGCCACATTCTTGTCTGTCGCAGCCACCGCGCGTTGAATCATCGCGATTCCGTCGCGGTTGCCCGATGCGGTGCGAACCACCACGCGCACGCGTCCGTCGTATTCTTGAGCGAGTGGAACGTACATCAGCAGCGGCGCCTCACTGGTCAATGCGAGATGCCGCACCTCCCTCGCAACACCGATCACTTCGAACGGCGCCCGTCGCGGCCCGGCCCACTGTGGATAAGCGATCCGCTGGCCGATGGGATTCTCACCCGGCCACATTTTTTGCGCTACCTGTTGGCTGACGATCACCACCCCTGGCGCACCCACGCGGTCGCGATCCGTGAAATCGCGCCCCTCAAGAAGCGGAACGCGAAGCGTCCTGAAATAATTCGGCGAGACGCGATTGATGTTGACGCGTAAGCCGATTTCGAACTCATGACCTTGCAGCACGTCCTGTGGCGGCTCTTGTCCCGGATGGAAAATGGAGACCGCGCCTGGCCACTCGGTGGGCGGAATCGAGAATGCCAGACTCCCGGAAACAACGCCCGGCATCGCGTTTAGCCGGTCGAGCACCTCCCGATAGAACGCCTGGCCGCGCTCTTCGGAATACCGTTCGAGATTCAAATCGACGGCGGCCATCGCGATATTATTCGAGTCAAAGCCCGCGTCAGCTGTCACGATCCGATGGAGACCGCGCAACAGCAGGCCGGCCCCACTCAGAAGCACGAGAGAAAGAGCCACCTGCCCGGCTACCAGCACCGATCGCAGCCGCGTGCCGCGAAAGCCCGACCCTGGCAGTCCGCTCTTGAGAGCATTTGTCAGATCCACCTTCAAGGATTGCATCGCGGGCGCCAGGGCCACCAGCAGACCTGTCGCCATGGTGGCGAGCAGCGTGAACGCGAGCACCGTTCCGTTGATGCTAGCGCCGGCGTGGCGTACAAGCGAAGGAGCCGTACCTTCACTCGATGCAATGATCGCTTGAGTGGCCCACGCGGCCAGCAACACGCCGATCGCGCCAGCAATCAGAGCCAGCACCGAACCTTCGGTGAGAAGTTGGCACACAATGCGCTTTCGCGTTGCGCCCGTGGCCAGTCGTATTGCCATTTCACGCGTTCGGCCCATCGCGCGCAACAGCAGCATCCCCGCCACATTTGCGCAAGCAATGAGCAGCAGCAGCGCCACGGCGCCTGAAAGCAGCGCGAGCAAACCGCCCACTTCAGCCCGATCGTCCGGGTACATCCCCACACCGCCGGCGGCCGCGGCTGTTCGTTTGCTGTTGGTGAGCGGATAGGCGTGTGCGAGCTGAGTGGCGATCGTCCGTATTTCCACGTCCGCCTGCCGTGCATCGACGCCAGCCTTCAAACGCCCAAACAGCGACAACCATCCCGAGCTGCGGTTCTCGAAAATACCGCTCGAGAGCCGGGAGAACGTGCGCGGCTGTGTCCGAAGCGGCACCCAAACTTCAATTGGAAGTGAGACGACGGTTCCCCGAAAACCCGTTTCCGTGATGCCGACGACCGTAAACGGATAACCGTTCAATTCCACTTTTGCGCCGATCGCACTGGCGCTCGCGCCAAATTTTCGCTGCCACAGGCTATAACTGATCACGGCGGCCGAATCGTCATCTTCTACAAGCAACCGTCCCGCCGCGGGGCGCACGTCAAGCACATCGAAGTAATTGCCGGTAACCAGGTCGCCAATCAGACGCTCGGGTGTTCCAGAGTTGAAGCTCAACGCCACCGCACAATGCGCCGCGAGACCAGCCAGGGATTGATTCCGGTCGCGGTAATCCCGATAGTCCGGGTAGCCCATGTTGTCGAACGTTTGGCCGTTCTGGACGCGATATAGCGAAACCAGCCGGTCTGGCTCGCTGATTCCAGGCAGCGGCCGCAACAGGATGGCGCTGACCACGCTGAAGACTGCCGTGTTGGCGGCGATACCTAGCGCAAGTGTGGCCAGGATTATTGCAGTGAAGCCAGGACTTTTGGCGAACATCCGGAACGTGTACCGCAGATCCCGCCAAAGATTATCGAGCATGGAAGTCTCCCTGGTGGGAAGACGCGCACGGGAGTAGAGTGTTAACCATCGATTACGATAAGAGCGTGAAGAAGCTGATCCTGATCATGTGGATCCCGGTTCTCGTAACCACGCTGTACGTCGGTTGGGTTCTGTGGCAACGGCACACTACTCAAGCAGCAGTGCCGCGGAAAGTAGTGGAAAGCGATCCGCTCGCCAAATATGGCGGTCAGGTTGAGATTGTCCAGTTCTACTCAGGCAACGGTGCCATCGTGCACGGCGGAAAGACTCAACTTTGCTACGGCGCGGTGAACGCCAAAGAGGTACGGCTTGATCCGCCGGTGGAGAAAGTGTGGCCGTCCCTGAGCCGCTGCTTCGACGTTGCACCGGCCAGAACCACGCATTACACGCTCACGGCCGAAGGCGCGGATCACAAGGCAGTGACGGCATCGCTTGATATTGTGGTGCAACGCTAGCACTGTCCCCTTGCTCACGCGCGGGGCTACATCGACTCATGTTATGCCGACCCGTCCGATTTGTAGTCCCGCGCGTGAGCAAAGGGACAGTGCCAGAATATTGGCTATGCGCACCCTGACCAACTTCATCCTGAGCGCGGTGTTATTCAGCGCTCTGCCGCTTTGGTGTCAAAGCACCGCCGATACTTCCTGGAAGAAGCTCGAATTCCTGTTGGGCAAATGGACCGGCATCGCGGGCGAAAAAGACACGCCGCAAGGCGCCGGTCAGGGCGGCTTCTCCTTCGAACCGGAATTGAATCAGAAAATAATCGTGCGCCGCAATCATGCCGGGTACACCTCCGGGGCGCAGCACGATGACCTGATGGTGATTTATCTGGATGCGCCCGATAATGCACCGCGCGCGATTTATTTCGATACCGAAGGGCATGTCATCCGCTACAACCTTTCCTTACCCTCTGCCAACCAAGCCGTCTTCGAATCGGACGGAACCCAGCCGGGTCCGCGCTTCCGATTGTCCTATTCCCTCGACGGACCCTCGCTCAACGGCAAGTTTGAAGTGGCGCCGCCTGGCTCTGAATACAAACCCTATTTGAGTTGGATCGCCAAGAAAGACTAATCTCCCCTTGTCAAACTAGGAGAGATACGCTATACTCCTAGCTAGACTAGGAGACGACCAGAACGTGGGTAAAACCGCAGACCTGCTCCCCGGCACGCTCGACATGCTGATCCTCAAGGCGGTCTCCTTGAAACCGCTGCATGGATATGGCGTGTTGCTTCGTATTCAACAGATATCGGGCGATGCTCTTGAAATTCCGCAAGGGTCCTTGTATCCGGCGCTCTACCGGCTGGAACATCAGGATCTCATCGTGGCTGAATGGGGACAAACCGAGAACAATCGCCGGGCAAAGTACTACACCTTGACTTCCGCGGGGCGTCGCCGCCTGCGTGAGGAAACGGCCGGCTGGAACCGCCTCGCGTCCGCGATCGCTTCGGCCTTGAATACAACGCCGGAGGAGGTGTGACATGTTCAAGCGCATTCGCCGATGGTTTCGCATACTCACGTTTCGGCGCGAGTTCGAGGACGGCATGTCTGAAGAGTTGCGTTTCCACATGGAGCAATTTGCGGACGACCTGGTGAGCCGAGGAGTGGCGCCCGAAGAAGCCGCCCGCCTGGCTCGCATTGAGTTCGGAAGCCTGCAGAATGTCAAGAGCGACTGCCGCGAGGCGCGCGGTCTGCACTTGCTGGACGAGCTTCTTAGGGAATCGCGCTACGCCACCCGATTACTGCGAAAGACACCCGGATTCACGGCCACTGCGTTGCTCACTCTGGCCATCTGTCTCGGGGCCAACCTCACGATTTTCGCGGTGATGGACTCCATCCTGCTCCGCCCGCTCCCGTTTCCCGAGGCCAGCCGCCTGGTCACCATGTTCAACACTTACCCGAAAGCGGGCGTCGACCGCGATGGCTCCTCCATCACCAATTACTACGAACGGCGCGGCCGCATTCCAGCTTTCGCATCGCTCTCGCTCTACAACTTTGGTACGGGGATTATTGGCGAGACCGGCTCCACGGAACGCGCGCAAATCACGCGGGTCTCTCCCGAGTTTTTCACTACGCTCGGTGTCGGGCCTCGTTTCGGGCGCACTTTCACGGAAGCCGAAACTACCTATGAAACCGACAACGTCGCCATTCTGACCGACGTCTATTGGCGCCAGCGCTTCAACGCCGATCCGCACGTGATCGGCCACCAAATCCGCGTGGACGGCGTTCCGAAAACCGTGATCGGCGTATTGCCTCCCGACTTCCGTTTTCTGTCGTCCGAGTCCCGGCTTTATTTGCCGTTCGCCTCTCGTCCGCAAGACCGCGCTCCCTCAGAGCGGCATTCGGGAGGAAATGCCAAACAATTGATTGCACGTCTCCAACCAGGCGCAACCCTGGCGC
>OCTA010001204.1_pt1 | contig 23956 bp, 19 predicted proteins | sample 1538991 | NCBI WGS metagenome assembly OCTA01 (sample SAMEA3539302, study PRJEB22396) | soil metagenome | biome: tundra; feature: field; material: soil | place: USA | collected 2010-05 | depth 0.15 m | reverse complement strand
GTCCAAGCTGCGCCACCCGTCGCGGTCCCAGGTCCTCCGCGACTACCTCGACTGAGAACACGCTGAATTGCATCAGGCCGACCTGACATGATCAGGTCGGCCTGAGCCGTTTCAGGACACGCCTAGTCGCCACAGTTCACGCTGGAACGGACCATAGGCCATGCCAAAAGCCACAGTGCCCGCCTCTGCCACGCCGCAGCTGGGGCCGCTCGCGGGGAGAACCGCGGCGAGCGGGTCAGCCTTCGCGCCGAGCGCCTGCGCTCGGCGAAAGCCGCTCCGTCTCATCCTGAATCTCCACAGCGATCTTGGCGAGCGCCTCGGCGTGCTGCCGACCGTGGTGAGCGCAGAAAAGCAGCTCCCCGGAACCGGCGAGCACAACGCGTACGTACGCCTGGGCGCCGCACCGGTCGCATACATCTCTGGCGGTCAGCGGCTTGCTTGGCGCTAGAGCTCCGGCCATGTCGCCTCCCTCGCGTCGTGCCACCGGCTCATGTGTCCGGCTGGCTTACCCTCTCCTGCTACACAACACTGTGCCAGGCACATCCGTTCCCGTGTCAATGCTGCCTACGCCGAGAGCGAACGCCGCTCTGCGCCCGAAGAAATACTCTCTCCCACCTACTGTAGCGTGCGCGTTGTCCCAGGTCGCCGGGTATGTCCGCGGCGTGGCTCCGCCGAGCACCCGCAGCCGGCGGCTAGTCTGCCGTCAAGTGACCGCGGGCGGCTGCCCGCCAGCACAACGAGGAGAGTGCCGTGACTGCCGTCCGCGCCGAAACTGCCGGGCCACGAGTGCCCGCGGCACCGATCGCGTCGGCTGCCGCCTCCGGTGCCTCGCCCCGCGTTGCGGGCGGCTACACCGCGCGCCACTTGTCCGTGCTGGAGGGCCTTGAGGCGGTACGCAAGCGCCCGGGCATGTACATCGGGTCCACCGACGGCCGCGGCCTGATGCACTGCCTCTGGGAGATCTTCGACAACTCGGTGGACGAGGCGCTGGCCGGCCACTGCACGGAGATCGAGATCGTGCTGCATGCCGACTCCTCGGCCGAGGTGCGCGACAACGGGCGGGGAATCCCGGTGGACGTGGAGCCGAAGACCGGTCTGACCGGCATCGAGCTCGTGATGACCAGGTTGCACGCCGGGGGCAAGTTCGGCGGCGGGTCCTACACCGCGTCCGGGGGCCTGCACGGCGTCGGGGCCTCTGTGGTGAACGCGCTATCCGCCCGGCTCGACGTCGAGGTCGACCGGGAGGGGCACGAATGGTCCGTGGGCTTCCGGCGAGGCGTGCCGGGGGAGTTCGGCGGCAAGGGCCCTGGGGGCGCCTTCACGGCCAGGCCTGGGCTGCGCAAGACGCGCAAGGTCGCCAGGAAGCTGACTGGAACCAGGATCAGGTTCTGGCCTGACCGCCAGGTCTTCGTCCAGGACGCCGACTGGAGTTTCGAGGCACTTCTGCAGCGAGCCCGGCAGACCGCCTATCTAGTCCCCGGGCTCACCATCCGGGTCAGGGATGACCGTGCGGCCGCCGACCTCGCGGATTCCGGCGATGGGCCGTCCGGCGACCGCGAGGCGGAATTCAGGTTCGACGGCGGGATCAGCGAGTTCTGTGCCCACCTGGCCCCTGGGGAGCCGGTGACCGACGTCGTGCGGCTGACTGGATCAGGCCATTTCACCGAGACGGTGCCGGTGCTGGACGATCAGGGTCATATGACGCCCGCGGACGTGGAGCGGGAGCTCTCGGTCGATGTGGCGCTGCGCTGGGGGACCGGATACGACACGGTGACCAGATCGTTCGTGAATGTGATCGCCACGCCGAAAGGCGGGACGCATGTCACCGGGTTCGATCGGGCGCTCGTCAAGACGCTGAACGAGCAGCTGCGTGCCGCCAGGCTGCTGAAGAACGGCGACGAGCCGGTAACCAAGGAAGACGTGCTAGAGGGGCTCACCGCGGTCGTCGGCGTGCGGCTACCCGAACCCCAGTTCGAAGGGCAGACCAAAGAAGTCCTCGGTACCCCGGCAGCCTCCCGGATCGTGGCGCAAGTGGTGGGCCAGGAACTGCGGGCCGTGTTCGAGGTGCCCCGGCGCGGCACCAAGCAGCAGACGCGGGCCCTGCTCGAGAAGGTGGCCTCGGCGGCTAAGGCCCGGATCGCGGCCCGCGAGCACCGGGACAACCAGCGCCGCAAGTCCGCTCTGGCCAGTTCCGCGCTGCCGGCCAAGCTGGTGGACTGCCGCAGCACCGACGACCGCAGCGAGTTGTTCATCGTGGAGGGCGACTCCGCCCTTGGTACGGCCAAGATGGCCAGGGACTCCGAATTCCAGGCGCTGCTGCCAATCCGCGGCAAGATCCTTAACGTGCAGAAGGCGTCGCTGGCGGACATGCTCAAAAACGCCGAGTGCGCCGCCATCATCCAGGTGATCGGGGCCGGCTCCGGCGGGTCGTTCGACCTGGATTCCGCCCGGTATCAACGGGTCATCTTCATGTCCGACGCCGACGTAGACGGCGCGCACATCAGGTGCCTGCTGCTCACGCTGTTCCACCGCTACCTGCGCCCGCTCCTGGACGCCGGCCGGGTTTTCGCGGCAGTGCCGCCACTGCACCGGATTGAGCTGTCCAATCCCCGGAAGGGCCGGCAAAAGTACACCTATACCTACTCCGACGGCGAACTGCACCGCACGCTGCTGGAACTGGAGCGCAAGGGCCAGCGGTGGAAGGAGCCCCTCCAGCGGTACAAGGGCCTGGGCGAGATGGACGCGTCCCAGCTCGCGGACACCACCATGGACCCGCGCCACCGCACGCTGCGCCGGATCCAGATCGAGGACGCCGCCGCGGCGGCGGCGATGTTCGACCTCCTCATGGGCAGCGAAGTAGGCCCCCGCCGCGACTTCATCGTCAGTGGTGCGGCTGAGCTGGATCTTTCCCGCATCGACGCGTGACCGAGTTGGCCCGGGGGTCCGGGGGTTGCCCCCCGGGCTGGCTGAGCATCGTCAGTGGTGCGGCTGAGCTGGATCTTTCCCGCATCGACGCCTGAGCGCCAGGTGTGACTGGCGCGCGGGTTCAGGTCAGCTCGTGGCCGGTGGTGCTGTCCATCTGCTGGCTGTGACGGCGCCCGGGCAAGAGGACGCGGGAGGCGGCTGGGGCGGTTTCGTCGCGGACTTCGAGGCCCAGGGAGAGCTGCGCCGTTCGCCCGGCGTTACCTGATCACGGCCTGCGTGATCGAGGCCCGGGGGGGCCAGATGCTGGGATAGGCGGCCAGGCAGGTGCGGCTCACCAGGCAGCGACGGGGAGGTAGCTGAAGCCCCGGTTGACGAGGCCCCGTCGCCGTGGCCGGCCGGCCAGCCGTAGAGCCGGGAACCGCTCCAGCAGGGCGGGGAAGAACGCGCCGGCCTCGAGCCGGGCGAGGGGGGCGCCAAGGCAGTAGTGGATGCCACCACCGAACGACAGCACGGTGGTGCCCGTTCTGCTGATGTCGAACGAGTCGGCCGCGGGGAAACGCGCGGGATCGCGGTTGGCCGCGCCCAGCATCGCGATCACCAGGCCGTCCCTGCGGACGGGAACGCCGCCGATGGTGGTGTCAGCGGTGGCGACCCGGCTGACGAACTGGACCGGCGCGTCGTACCGGAGCACCTCGTCGACAGCGCCGGTTTGCAGGCGAGGGTCATTGCGCAGGGCGTCCGCTTGCTCGGGATGGGCCAGCAGGGCCGCGGTGCCATTCGTCAGCAGGTTGAGCATGGTATCCGAGCCGGCCATAAAGACGAACGCCAACGTCTGCAGCAATTCGGCCTCGGTAAGCGCTGGGTACTCGTCCGATTCGCCGCCGGCCGCCGGGTTCCCGGTCCCGCTGGCGGCCGCGAGCAGAGTGCTGGCAAGATCGTCACGCGGGGCACGCTTGCGCTCAGCGACCAGGTCGGCGAAATACTCGCCCAAGCTGACCGCCGCCTGGTCCGCCGCGGCCAGTTGATCCGGCCCAGCTGACAACTCCACCATCTGCAGCAGGACTGACATGGATGCCTGGAGCGGTACCCAGTCGGCTGGGGGTACGCCGACGAGGGTGCCGATCACGGACACGGGAAGCGACGAAGTCAGGACTTCGCGAAGGTCAACGGCGCTTCCGGCGCTGCCGCCGTCGGCGATGAGATTCAGCACCTGGCCGGTCAGGCGTTCGACGTCCTCGCGCATGTTGTTCACCCGATGAGGCGTGAGGGAGGCGCTGACTAGGCGCCGCAGCCGAGTGTGGTCAGGCGGGTCACGGAATTGCATCGCCTCGCAGGTGGCGACCATGGCGGGCCGGTCACGCCAACCGGGGTTGACGCGGTCGCTCCATGCCGGACTCTGGGCCCGGAATGCGGGATCACGGGTGATGGCCGCGCAGTCCTCGTACCGGCTGACGTAGACCGCGCCCGATGCGGCAAGGTGAGCAGGCGCCAGTGCGCGCAATCGTGTGTAGAGCGGATAGGGATCGCTGATGGCCTCCGCTGAAGCCAGGGCCGCCAGCAAGGCATCAGCCTCGCCGCTGTGCCCTTTCCCCGCCGTTTCCTGACCGCCCACTGCCTTGCCTCTCCCGCCCCAGGGCACACCTATCGTAGGCGGGGGATGCCATTACCACCAGCCCCGCTGATTACACCCGGCGACGGCACCGGAACGCAGCGGTCTCCCTTCGCATGCTTGCCATTGGCCGGCCGATTCAGCCTGGTGTTCGGGTTCGGCGGTCACGCAGCCAGGGGGTACAGAGCCTGGTGCCGTCGCGCGGGGATTATGCGGACGGCACCAGGTCGGCGTGGCTAGCGGATCAGTGTGCCGAGCACTGCACGTTGGTCAGCGAACTGGGGATGCTGCCGGTTCCCAGCAGGCCGAAGGTGGTCGAGCCAGCTGCTGTTATCGCGCCGTCGTAACTGGCGTTGGTGACACTGACCGCGGCCCCGGATTGGGTTGAGGTCGCGTTCCATATCTGCGAGATGCTCTGCGTCCCTGGCCACGAGAAGCTGACGTTCCAGCCTTTCGTCGCCGGCGTGCCGGAGTTCGTCACCGTGAAGCCCAGCTGGAAGCCGCCGCTCCACGAGTTGACTACTGACCAGCTCACCTGGCAGGCGGTGGAACCCGACGCCGTGCTGGTCGCGGTCGGCGTCGGTGTCGGTGTCGGCGTGGATGTCGGTGTCGGTGTGGATGTCGGTGTCGGCGTGGGTGTGGGCGTTGGTGTGGGCGTATGTGTCGGCGCCGGCGTCGGGCTCGTGGTGGTCGGCGTGGGTGTCGGCGTCGGGGGCGGGCCACCGCTGGCGTTCGTCAGGACCACGACCGACTCCGCCGGGACCGAAACCGAGCTACCGGAGAAGCTGCTCGACACGATCCCCGGGTTGGCGCTGTCGTAGGTGTACTCAGTCTCCGAGGAACTGGTAATACCCAGGCTCGACGTGCTCACCGCATAGGAGTTGGCCGGATCGGCGTTGACCAGCATGACGGCGTAGGACCCGCCCGGCAGGTCTGAGTAATAGCTGTAGATATTGGGCGTCGATAGCGCCAGGGTGCCGACCTTGGCCCCCTTGACGGCGAGCTTGGACGCCAGCTCGTAGCCGTAATAAGGCGGGTACGGGGTGTCCACGGCCGGCTCTCCGCTGGATGCGGAAGAGAACATGCCGAAGTCGGCCGTCGGGGTGCCGTAGTTGTGGACGTCCCACCAGTCGACGCTCTGCGCCCCGAAGGACAGCCATTCCATGCTGTTGGCGGCCGCGAAGAGGGCACCGACAGGCTCCTCGTTCCAGGCGTTCGCCGTCTGGGACATGTTGGTCTCGCCGACCACGAAATACGCGCTCGGGTCATAGGTGGAGAGCGCGGTATGGACCTCGGCCGCCGCCGCGGGGATGTTGTCGATCAGTTCCATGATCGACTGGACGCTCTCGGTGGGCACCCCGTTGATCGGGTACCAGTGGACGTCCGCACAGTTGATGTCGGCGGCGTCCGCCTGCAGGATCGTGTCGTTCCAGGCCTGGAAGCCCGTCACGCCGGAGCCGGGCGCGAGGTTGCCGTCCATCCCGTAGTCGTAGCAGATCTGGGCGTTCGGGTTGGCCGCCTTCATGGCCTGCATGTACGGCAGAGCATTGGTCGCGTACGACGTCGCCGTGTGCGGGTTGGCGTGGGAGTCGGCCTCCCACGACCCGTACTCCTCGTTGCCTATCTCCCACAGCGCCACCCCCTGGCCAGAAGCCGCCGACTGGGTGACCCAGGCGGCCGCGCTCGCCGGGGTGTCGGAGCCGTAGTCGACCGTGACGAACTTCTGCCCGCCGGAAATGGCGTCGACCTGGCTCGAGTACTGGGCGAAGTCGACCGGCTGGGCGGAGCCGCTGACCGTATTCGGCTGCCACAGGTACTGGTCGGCCCACGAGCCGCCGGGATACCGGATGAGGCCTGTGCTGGCCGCGGAGAGGTCAGTGGAGATCGCCGGGTCCAGGAAGTTGGTGTCCCACGCGGCCGTGTTGACCCCCAGCGGGTTCAGCGGACCTGACAAGGTCGCGCTGGAGGACCCCTGGGTCGGCCCGGTGCAGGTGACGGCGGGGACGGGGTTGGAGGTGCCGTTGTAGTCCCCGTCGAAACCCCAGGTGGCGCTCTGCCCGGGAGTCAGGTTGCCGTTGTAGGTCCCTCCGGGGGTCGCCGTCACCGTAGAGCCGCTCTGGGTCACGTTAGCGCTGTACGGGGACCCCGCGACGATCGTCTGGCCCGCGGTGAACGTCAAGATGACAGTCCACGTGCTTATCGCGTACGAGGAGTTGTTGGTCACCGTGACGGTGGCGCCGAAATCGGGAGGATTATTGGACGGTGTTTGCCAGGCAATTGTGTAAGTTACATTGCACGCGGCTCCGGTATCGGCCGGTGCGCGCGTGGCGCCCGCGGTGGCCGCCGTGACCGCGGCGGCGCCGGTCAGCGCGATCGCCAGGGCGGCGCTGCCCCAGCGCCTGGAAAGAATGCTCATAGACGCTCCTTCAGGTCCATGCCGAAGTTTCTTAACCTTGTTAAGCAGGCCGCCGGAAGGCGCCTCGGGCCGGCACGCGCGAGGCGCAAAGATCGGCTGCTGTTTACCGGTTAAGTCGCGGTGATGTTATGTCTGGCCACATAAAAGTCAAGAGCCCGCGAGCGTGGCTAAGCCGCGGCTGGCACCCGGGAAGTCGGCGAAGCCGGGAGCCCGGATGGTCGTGGCTCCTGGCGCTATGGTTGCGGGCCCGCTTAGGGGGGCGGCAGTTGCCGACCACGGGGCGCCCACCCGACAGTGGGCCGGTGCCGGAGCCGGTGCTATCCGCGGCTAGGATGAATGCCCGGTTTGCGGTATTTCAGGCCTGGTGTCCCTGTGCGTCGGCTCCTATGTTGCCGCCGGGCGCGCCGCTGCCGGGGATTGACGATCACCAGTGCTTACTCGTCCGGGGCCGCAGCGTGGGCCGGAACTCTGGGCGGACGGGGAGACGCCGACGACTGGCCGGAACTCCGGACGGCGCGGTCAGGGGACACGTTTGCGGCAACATGGCCTTCGACTACGTTGAGTAATGAATACAATACTGCGCGTGACAAGACAGATTCTCGTGGCAGAGTTCCTGCGTTCCCAGGCGGCCTGGCGGCTGGCCCGACCCGATGGTGCCCCTGTGCGGGCCGCCCGGTGCGCGGCGGCCCTTCTCGACGCGGCGGCCTACGCCGCCGCTTTAACGGAGGACGACGAGGATCTGGCGGCACTAGCCCGGGGCGGCTGCTTCCGCGGAAGTGTCTTCGATCCCGGGGCCAAGGGCATCGTCATCGCCCGGTCGTGGCAGTTCGGCGATCCGCCGCACGCGAGCCCGCGTGACCTGCTCACCGCGCTCGCCAGGGTAGCCGGGCGCCGAGTTGGCGTCTGACCGGCCATCAGGCTGGCGCGAGGCCGCCAACAGCGGCCAGGGGCTGCCGCACCCGTTCCCCGGACCCATCCCGGCGGCCTTCGGCGGGCGGTAGGTCCACCGGCACCCCGGCGTCGGTCGCGCCGCGTGCGGGTGCCGGGCCGGCCCAGGCCAGCACGAGCGTGTCTTCGCCCTTGAAGAAGCGATGGCAGCGCACCCCGCCGGTCGCCCGCCCCTTGGCCGGGTACTCGGTGTACGGGGTGACTTTCACCGTGGCCGCCGCTGTCCCGGGCAGGGCTCCTGAGCTGCCCGCCGCCGTTACCACAACAGCCCCCGACGGGCCCGGGCCTGCTCCCCCCGGGACCACCGCGCCGCTGCCCGGCGTCACCGCGCCGAACCAGATCACCGAGGCGCCGGCGGCCAGCCGGATCCCGGCCATTCCGCCCGCCGCCCGGCCCTGCGGGCGGACCGCGGCCGCGCCGAACCGGAGCAGCTGGGCATCGCTGGTGATGAACACCAGATCCTGGTCCTCGCTGGCCAGCTGGACGGCGCCGACCACCCGGTCGCCGTCCTTCAGCGAGATCACCTCGAAGTCGGCCGCGTTCTGCGGGTAGTCGGGCGCGACCCGCTTGACGACGCCGGCCGCTGTGCCCAGCGCGAGGCCCGCCCACGCCCCCGCCGCCCCCGCCGTACCCGCGTCCGGTGCGGCCAGCCCGACCACGGTCTCGCCAGCCTCCAGGCCGACGAACTCGCTGACTGGCGCTCCGCCTGCGAGCGCGGGGGAGTGGGCGCTCGGCGGCAGGGCCGGGATCTCCAGCACGCCGACCCTGATCAGCCGGCCGATCGAGGTCACCACGGCGATGGTGCCGCGAGCCGTGGCCGGCACCGACGAGACGATCACATCGTGCGCGGCACGGGGGCCGGCCGTCGCGGTACTGGAACCGGCCACGTCAGAGTCGGCCGACCGGGTGCCGGGCTGGTTCAGTTCGTTGATGCTGGTCGCCGTCCTGGCGAGCAATCCCGCGGAGGAGAGCAGCACCAGGCACGGGTCGTCCGCCACCTCCAGGGGCACCGCGGCGGTCCGGGCCGCGCCGCTGCCTTCCAGCAGGACCGTCTTGCGCGGGGTGGCGAACCGCTCGGCGACGCTGGCCAGCTCGGCGGAGACCAGCTCGCGCAGCCTGGCCTCGGACTCCAGGATCGCCGTCAGCTCGGCGATCTCGCGCTGCAGCGTCTCCCGCTCGCGTTCCAGCTCAAGCCGGTCGTAACGGGTCAGCCTGCGCAGCGGCGTGTCCAGGATGTACTGAGCCTGGATCTCGGACAGGTCGAAGACCGACATCAGGCGCTCTTTGGCCTGGGCCGCGTCGTCGCTGGCCCGGATGACCTGGATGACCTCGTCGATGTTGAGCAGCGCGATGACCAGGCCGTCGACCAGGTGCAGCCGTTCCGCGCGCTTGCGCCGCCGGAACTCGGTGCGCCGCCGCACCACGTCCAGGCGGTGCTCGACGTAGATCCGCAGCAGCTCACGCAGGCCGAGCACCCTGGGCTGCCCGCCGACCAGGGTGACGTTGTTGATACCGAACGTCTCTTCCATCGGCGTCAGCCGGTACAGCTCATCGAGCAGCGCGTCAGGGTGGAACCCGTTGCGGACCTCGATCACCAGGTGCAGGCCGCGGTGCCGGTCGGTGAGATCCTTCAGGTCGGCGATCCCGGCCAGCTTCTTGGACTGGACCAGGTCCTTGATCCTGGCGATGACCTTTTCCGGGCCCACGCCGTACGGCAGCTCGGTGACCACGATCCCGGTCCGCCGGGGCGTGATCTGCTCGATTCTCGCCACCGCGCGAGTCCGGAAGATGCCGCGCCCGGTCTCGTAGGCCTCCCTGATCCCGTCCAGGCCGACGATCTTCCCGCCGGTCGGCAGGTCCGGGCCGGGCACGAAGCGCATCAGCTGATCCAGGCTGGCATCGGGATGGGCGATCAAGTGCCGCGCCGCCGCGATCACCTCGCCGAGGTTGTGCGGGGCCATGTTGGTGGCCATCCCCACCGCGATCCCGGCGGCCCCGTTGACCAGCAGGTTCGGCAGTCCGGCCGGAAGAACCTCAGGCTGCGTCTCCGTGCCGTCGTAGTTCGGCTGGAAGTTGACGGTGTCCTCGTGGATGGAGGCCACCATCTCCATCGCGGCAGCGGTCAGCCGCGCCTCGGTGTACCGCATCGCTGCCGGGGCGCCGTCGCCGCCGGGTGCGCCGAAGTTCCCATGCCCGTCGACAAGCGGAAGCCGCATGGCCCACGGCTGCGCCAGCCGGACCAGTGCGTCGTAGATCGCGCTGTCGCCGTGCGGGTGCAGGCGCCCCATGACGTCGCCGACCACCCGGGCGCACTTGACGTGGCCGCGGTCGGGCCGCAGGCCCATCTCGTTCATCTGGTACAGGATCCGGCGCTGGACCGGCTTCAGGCCGTCCCGGGCGTCCGGCAGCGCGCGCTGGTAGATGACTGAGTAGGCGTACTCGAGGTAGCTGTCCCGCATCTCCTCGGCGACATCGATGTCGACGATGTTCTCCTCGAACGGCTCGGGGGGTGCGGGGGGTCGTCCCCCCGAGCCAGCACGGCCGGGGGGCGGGGTTGTCGCGGTGCGTCGGGCCATGACCGACATTGTGCCGTCTGCGAACCCTGTTATGCCCAAAGGAATCGGCGTGGCGCATGACCCGGCAGGCCAGTGCGGTGCGTTGTGCGCGAATACGGCGCGGAATGCACCGCGCCGAGGTGGCCGGGCGGGTCAGCAAAAACTGTCGCCTGTCCGTGCGAAGGTCGTGGCCGTGAAGCCGGTGGCGAAGAGGCTGGTCTTAAAGGCACTGACTGGCCAAGGTTGCAACAAGGTGAGCGAGCGGGGTATCCATGAGAAGTGGCGGTGTCCATGCGGGCAGCATGTGACGGCCGTCCCACGCAGTACGGAAGTCAGTGCCGGAGTGGTCCGGAACATCATCAAGGACCTGTCCTGCCTGCCGGAAGGGTGGCTCCAGTGACGGCCTACACTGCGGTCTGCGCGCGGGCCGGGAAGTGGTGGGAGATCACTGTTCCCGAACTCGAGGCCGGCGCGGTAACTCAGGTACGTAGCCTGGATGAGGTCGAATCGACCGTAAGGGACCTTGTTGTGCTGATGACCGACGCCAGCCCTGATGACGTCACGGTCAACATGCAGGTTCCTGGAGGTTCGCAGGACAGAGGCCGAGATCCTGGTCGTGTGCTGCTGGGCGGCGCGCTTCTGGCTGCTGCTGCGGCTGCTGTCGGCGCGTTTCGCCGGGTGCTCCAAGACAGGTAGCGGGTCGCCGACGTATCAGCGCGGTTCATCGTGCGCAAATAGCGGGCCACAATGCACCGCGCTGAGGTGGCCGGGGCGGCGTCAGGTGGCGGAGAAGCCGCCGTCTATGAAGATGACCTGGCCGGTCACGTAGTCACTGGCCCGGCTGGCGAGGAACACGGCAGCGCCCGCGAAGTCCTGCGGCTCGCCGTTGCGGCCCACCATGGTCCGCGCGGCCAGCGCGGCGGACAGCACCGGGTCGCTGGCCACCTCGGCGGTGAGCGGCGTGGCCACGAACCCCGGCCCGAGGGCGTTGCAGCAGACGCCGCTCGGCGCCCAGGCCTCCGACTGGGACCTGGTCAGGGCGGCGAGGCCGCCCTTGGCCGCACCATAGCCCCCACTGTTGCCGAATGCCCTGATCGCCTGCTGCGACACGATGTTGATGATCCGTCCCCAGCCGCGCCCGGCCATCGCGGGGCCGAATCGCTGGCCGAGCAGGAACGGGGCGGTCAGATTCACCGCCATGAGCTGGTCCCACTGGCCGATGCTCAGATCACTGAGAGCTGGCCGCAGATTGAGCCCGGCCGCGTTCAGCAGGATGTCGGGTTCGCCGAATTCGGCCACGGCCTGCTCGGCGCTTCGCTCGACCGCCGCGCGGTCGCCGAGATCCGCGCATACCCGCGCCACGTCGCCGCCGTCCGCCCGCAGTTCGCTGACGGCCTTGTCCAGCACCTCCGCCGTGCGCGCCATGATGACGACGCGTGCGCCGGCCAGCGCCAGCGCCCGCGCGATCGCGCGACCGATACCAGAACTGCCCCCGGTGACGAGCGCGACCCGGCCTTCGAGTGAGAAAAGCTCGTCGAGGAAGGCCGACGCGACGGGGCGGTCAGAGGATGGGCCGGGCACCGACCAGGCCCAGCGCTCGCGAGGCCAGCCTGCAGCCGCTGGTGAGCGCCTCAAGAGGCGGCTTCTGGTCCAGCCACGGCGGAAGAAAGCCGGCGCAGAACGCGTCCCCGCCACCGGTGCCGTCGAGGAACCGTTCGACCGGCTGCGCCGGTACCCGCACCGGATCGGGGCGCCCGTTTGCGTGCAGCGCGCCGTCGGGACCGAGCTTTACCACCACTTGCGGGTACCAGGTGGTCAGCACCCTGGCGGCCCGCTCGGGATCGTCGCGCCCGGTGAGCACGGCGGCCTGGTCCGCATTGACCACGAGCAGCGTCACCCCGTTCGTCAGTTCCAGGAATGGCTCGGCCCCAATCCGCTCCAGCGGGGCGGCCGAGGCGCCGTCGATCGAGATGGTCATGCCGGCCCGGCTGGCCAGCTGGAACGCGGCCAGGGCGGCGGGACGTGAGCCTTCGTTCAGCAGCGTGTAGCCGGACATGTGCAGGTGAGTGCCGGGCGAGAACAGATCCTTGGGCAGGTCATCGGGGGACAGGGCGGCATTCGCGCCCTGGTCGGACAGCATCGTGTGGTCACCGCGGTGGGTGACCATCACGACACAGGTCCCCGTGGGCCGCTCCGGGTCCATCACGAGCCTCGCGTCCACGCCGTAGCCCATGAGTTCCATGTCCCGGTTCCGGCCCGCGATGTCCGCGCCACGCCGTCCGACGAAGGCCACCTCGGAGCCGTCCACGGCCAGCCAGGCCGCGATGTTCGCGCCAGAGCCCCCGCCGTGCATGCTCACCGTGGCTGGAGTATCGCTGCCCTTCGCGAGCGGAAGAGCGGCATGAGCGACCGTGTCGGTCATCAGATCACCAACGACGACAACGCGTGCCATGTCGTCACCACCTTGGTCCCGCTTGATCCCGGGGCTGAGTCAGCGCGCGCTCCTGCCGCGCCAGACTCAGGGCTAGCGCAATAGAACTTAACAGTTTCCCGGCCGCTCCTGCGGGCGATCCGCTCGGTGAATGCAAATGACCACAAGATCATCATGTCGGGAATTCGGTGCGTTTAGGCATATTCCCGGCATCGCGACCTTCCTGGCCTGCCGGGCGGGCAGCGCGTGCAGCCCGTTGCCGCAGTCGGCTACTGTCGCTTACCGCGGACCAAGGAGGCGGTAGGGGCATGGCCTGGAGCTGGCAGTTCGAGAAGGAAGACGGCACCGTGACGGCGTCGCGGGGGCTGCCCAAGGAGACGTTCAGCAGCCAGGGGGACGCGGAGAGCTGGCTCGGCGAGAACTGGCGGGAGCTGCTTGACGGCGGAGTGGATCAGGTGACGCTGGTCGAGGAGGGCAGGGTCGAGTACGGCCCGATGGGCCTGCGCCCGGCAACCTGAGCGCGCGGCCAGCCAGAGCCAAACTGAGCGCGCGGCCGGCTGGCTCAGCGCCCGGCGGGCGGGCTCTTCGTGAGGGCCGGGTCCCGCTGGATCTCCGGTCCGAGCACGTCGTCGATCCGTTGTATCAGATCGGGGTCGAGCCGCACGCCCGACGCCTTCACGTTCTCCCGCACCTGCTCCGGCCGGGTGGCGCCGACGATCGCCGCGGACACGTTCGGGTTCTGCAGCACCCAGGCCACCGCGAGCTGGGCCAGGGTCAGGCCCGCCTGCTCCGCCAGCGGCCGCAGTTCCTGCACCCGGAGCAGCAGCGCCTCGGTGAGGAAGTTCTGGATGAAGCCGGACCCGCTCGGGTCGGTCGCCCGTGACCCTGGGGGCGGTGCGCTGCCCGGCTGGTACTTTCCGGTGAGCACGCCCTGTGCGATCGGCGAGAAAACGACCTGGCCGACCCCCTCCTGCTCGCAGAGCGGGATGACCTCGGACTCGATCACCCGCCAGATCATGTTGTACTGCGGCTGGTTCGAGACGATCCGGTCAAAGCCCATCTCATCAGCGATCTTCAGGGCCGCCGCGATCTCCTCGGCCCGCCACTCGGACACCCCGACATACAGCACCTTGCCCTGCCTGACCAGGTCCTCGAAGGTGCGGATGGTCTCCTCGAGCGGGGTCCCGTAGTCGTAGCGGTGCGCCTGGTACAGGTCCAGGTAGTCGGTTTGCAGGCGGCGCAGCGAGGCGTGCGCAGACTCCAGGATGTGCTTGCGGGACAGCCCGCGGTCGTTGCTGCCCGGTCCGGTCGGCCAGAAGACCTTGGTGAAGATCTCCACGGACTCGCGGCGCACGCCGTGCAGGGCCCGGCCGAGCACGGCCTCCGCACGGGTTCCCGCATAGACGTCAGCAGTGTCGAACGTGCTGATTCCTTCGTCCAGCGCGGCGGCCACGCACTGCTTGGCCGCGTCCTCCTCGACCTGGGACCCGTGGGTGATCCAGTTGCCGTAGGCGATCTCGCTGACTTTCAGGCCGCTCCGGCCGAGATGTCGGTACTCCATGCGGTTGACCCTAACTCCCGGCCCCCCGGCCGCCGTGAGCAGGAGGGCGGCACCGTGCTCAGATCGCCGTGCTCCAATCGGGCGCTCAGATCGTGTCGCCGACGTTGACGCGCGGCTTGGGGAAGCGGAGCTTGCGGATCTGCAGCCCGCGCATCGTCGCGTACATGCGCAGGCCGCGGGTGCTCTCACCGGGATAGCGCTCAGCCACGAGCGTTTTCAGCTTCCTGCCGATGAAGAAGCCCTCGATCACCATGACCAAGACCATCACGAGGAGGATCGGCGGCAACAGGGTCTGCACGAAAGGATTGCGGAAGAAGAGCAGGATCAGCAGCACGCCCAGGCCGTACATGTAGAACTCGCTGAGCCTGCGCCGGGAATCCACGTAGTCCCGGGCCAGCGCCTTGACCGGGCCCTTGTCCTTCGCCGGGAGCGCCCACTCCTCACCGCGCCGCATGGCCTCGGTCTTGCGGACGCGCTCCGCGCGCGCCCGCGTCTTGGACTGGGCCGCAGCCGCCTTCCGGTCGGCGGGAGCGCCGCCGAAGCGCCGCTGCCGCTCTGCCTCACTGCGCTTGGGGGTCGGCCTGCCCTTGCCCACGGTCACGCCGGGGCGCCCAGCCGCGCCGTTACCAGGCTCGGCGCCGGGCGCGCTGGTGGCTCCCCCGTCGGGACCGTCGGTCGTGGTGGCACTGCGTCGTCGGAACACGAGGCCAGCTTACCGGGACGAAGGGCACGGATTACCAGGCGAAGAGCATGGCGTTGCCGGATGGGCAGCGGCCGGGGTGGCCGTGCCTTCGGCTGGCTGCTGTGCCTTCGGCTGGCTGCTCTGCCTTGGGCTGGCTGCCGGGCCTTCGTAATGACTGGCGCGCGGATCTCCGCATAGGCTTGGGTGATTCAGTCCGCGGCGATGCCGCCGTAGCATCACGGGGGGACCGGCGCGGCGCTGTGGGCGAGAGCGGCAGCGGTGTACACGATGAGGGGATGGTCGCGCCCATGAGCGTGATGAAGCGGGTATCGCTGATCTTCAAGGCCAAGGCCAACAAGGCCCTGGACAGGTATGAAGATCCGCGCGAGACCCTGGATTATTCCTACCAGCGGCAGCTGGAGATGCTGACGCAGGTCCGCCGCGGCGTCGCGGACGTGGCCACATCGCGTAAGCGTGTCGAGCTCCAGATGAACTCGCTCCAGCAGCAGCAGACCAAGCTGGAGGGCCAGGCGAAGCAGGCGCTGGGCGGCGGGCATGAGGATCTCGCGCGCGAAGCGCTGACCCGCAAGTCGTCGCTGCAGACCCAGCTGATCGACCTGCAGACGCAGTATCAGTCGCTGCAGGCGGACGAGGAGAAGCTCACGGTGGCGTCGCAGCGGCTCCAGTCCAAGGTGGAAGCCTTCCGCACGCAGAAGGAGACCATCAAGGCGACGTACACCGCCGCGGAAGCGCAGAGCAGGATCGGTGAGGCCGTCTCCGGCATCTCGGAGGAGATGGGCGACGTGGGCATGGCGGTCCAGCGGGCCCAGGACAAGACCGCCCAGATGCAGGCCCGGGCCGGCGCAATCGATGAGCTGATGGCCTCGGGCGCCCTGAACGACGTCACCGGCGCGCCACGCGACGACATCCAGGCCGAGCTGGACCGGATGGGCGGCGGCCACGACGTCGATCTGGAACTGGCGCGGATGAAGGGCGAGCTCAGTCAGGGTGAGGCCCCGCGCGAGATCGAGGGTTCGGCCGCCGGGGGCGCGGCGGGCCAGCCGGCCCAGGCGGCTCGGCCAGCCCCGTCTGCCGACCAGCCACAGGCCGGTGACGGATCATGATCGTCCGTATTCTCGGCGAGGGCCAGTTCAAGGTGGACGACGCGGCCACCAACGAGCTGAACGCCCTCGACGCCAAGCTTGAGGCGGCGGTGAACGCGGGCGACGAGAAGGCGTTCCGGTCCGCCCTGGGCGCCCTGGTGTCCCGGATCCGGGTTCTCGGCACCCCGCTGCCTGCCGACGTGCTCGAGCCTTCGGCCCTGATCCTCCCGGACGCCGAGGCGACCATGGACAACGTCCGTGAGATGCTCAGCGGCGGTGGCCTGATCCCGGGCTGAGCTTTCTGCGCGCTCAGCGGAAACCCTCAGTAAACCCTAAGATTCCCCAACGATAATCAGCGGTGAATCTCCTTCGCGGGGCGGGGGCCGGACCGGAGCCTGCCGGCCACCCGGGCCGTGTCGCGCAGTGGTGCCACCGTTGTGGAGTTACGGATGGTCCGCTCCGGCGCTGCCTGATAATGGGGGAGGGACGGCTCCGACAGCGAAGCCGGAAGAGTCCGGCTGAAAGCTCGGCCGGACAGAACGGAGGCGGCGCGATGGCGAAGACCCGCTATGCGCCTGACAGGGGACTCATTGCTCGAATGGGCCTGACGATGTTCCTGCTTGGCGTTGTCTTCGTGGCCTTCATCCTGGCCTTGGTCCTGGTGCTGGAAGCAAGCCATCGTGGATCAGGCGCGGGGATCGTAATCCTCCCCGTCCTGCTGGCCATTGGGCTGGGCTTCGGGTCGTTCTACTGGTCAGACAAGATCGCGCTGCGTACGGCCGGCGCCCAGCTCGTGACCCCGCAGGACGGCCCGCACGCCGCCCAGCTGCATGGCGTGGTGGACCGGATCTGCGCGCTGGCCGACATGCCCAAGCCGAGGGTGGCCATCGCCCCGTCCCGGATGCCGAACGCGTTCGCCACCGGGCGCAACAGCAAGACGGCCGTGGTCTGCGCCACAACCGCCCTGCTGGACGGGCGGCTGACCGAGCAGGAGCTTGAGGGCGTGCTCGCGCACGAGCTGTCGCACGTCGCGCACAAGGACGTGGCGGTCATGACGATCGCCTCGTTCATCGGCATCGTCGCGGCCCTGATGGTCAGGTTCGCCTTCTACTCGGAACTCTTCGGCGGCGGCGGCCGGGGCCGGGGCCGCGGCGGTAACAACAACGCGGGCGGCGTGCCGATCATCCTGATTGTCATGGTCGTGGGCATCGTGGTCTACGCGGTCAGCTTCCTGCTCATCCGGCTGCTCTCCCGGTACCGCGAGCTCTCCGCCGACCGGTCGGGCGCGTTGCTCACCGGCCAGCCGTCGGCGCTGGCCAGCGCGCTGCAGAAGGTGACCGGCGAGATGGCCAGGATCCCGACCAAAGACCTGCGGGCGGCCGAGCCGCTGAACGCGTTCTACTTCGCCCCGGCCTTCGCCCGGGGCGGGGCCGGGGCCAGCCTCTCCGCGCTGTTCTCCACGCATCCGTCACTGGAGCGCAGGCTCAAGGAACTGGCGAAGATCTCCGACCAGCTGGCCAGGTAGCTGGTGGGCTTCCTGGACACGCTGCTTGGCCGGACCAAGCCGGTCCAGCCCAAGCTGGACGCGCTGTTCGCGCTGCCGTCCGCCGCCATCACGCTGGAGGCCGCCGCGTCGTTCAAGCCGACCGGCGACGGCTCGGTCTGCTTCCGGGCCGCCGAAGGCAAGGCATTCAGCGACATCGAGAAGGACGTCCGGCAGTTGCTCGACATGGGCTCGGGAACGACTCCTGTCGAGGTGACCACGGACTCCTACTCCTACACCTGGCTGGTCTGCCACCACTCCGGCGACGACGTCGAGGCGCTCGTCACCGACCTGCACGCGGTGAACTCGTCGCTGGTGGACGGGGGCTTCGGCCCGCAGTTGCTGTGCACGCTGGTCGGCTTCCGTGACGACTCCGGCCGTCGGCTGGCCATCGTCTACCTCTTCAAGCGCGGCACGTTCTACCCGTTCGCGCCGCTGGACGGGGAGCGCCGGGACAACGCACTCGAACTCCAGGTGCGCGGCCAGATCGGCTCGGACCTGAAAATCGAGCCGGACCTGAGCCGCTGGTTTCCCGTCTGGGGCGCGCCCGGTCTTTGAGGGGGCTACCGGTCTTTGAGGGGGCTACTGCCCCGAGCCTGTCAAGGGCCTACCGCCCCGGGGGGCATGTGAAGGGGCTGTCGCCCGGAATGACCGGAGACGGCTTATGGTTGTGTGCAGGAGATGAGCCAGCGCCGTGCAAGCGGCGGTAATCCGACGCGGGAGTTAGCACATATGACGGTTCAGGACCAGACGACAGCGCAGGGCGTCATCCTCACCGACGCCGCGGCGGCCAAGATAAGTACCCTGCTGGAGCAGGAGGGCCGCGATGACCTGCGGCTGCGCATCGCTGTGCAGCCGGGCGGGTGCTCGGGGCTGCGCTACCAGCTGTACTTCGACGAGCGCGAGATGGACGGTGACGTGGACGCCGACTTTGACGGTGTGCACGTGGTGACCGACCGGATGAGTTCCCCCTACTTGTCCGGTGCCACGATCGACTTCGTGGACACGATCGAGAAGCAGGGCTTCACGATCGACAACCCGAACGCGTCGGGCTCCTGCGCCTGCGGCGACTCCTTCCACTGAGCGGGACCGCCGGAGCAGCGTGCGCACCAGGGAGGGGGACTGTTTCAGTCCCCGGCCCTGGCGTGTGCCCGGCTGGCGCGATGGCCTAGAGTGCGGCCGTGCGCATAGCCATCACCGGGTCAATAGCGACCGATCACCTCATGACGTTCCCCGGCCACTTCGTTGAGCACTTCATACCGGGGAAGATGGACCGGGTGTCGCTGTCTTTCCTGGTGGACGGGCTGGAGATCAGGCGTGGCGGGGTGGCCGCGAACATAGCATTCGGCTTGGGCGTGCTCGGGCTCAGCCCGGTGCTCATCGGCGCGGTAGGCGCCGATTTCGAGCCCTACCGGGCATGGCTGGTGGCCCACGGCGTGGACTGCAGCGGCGTCCGTGAATCCACGCTGCGGCACACCGCGCGCTTTGTCTGCACCACGGATATGGACGGGAATCAGATCGCCTCCTTCTACCCGGGTGCGATGAGCGAGGATGCCGACATCGAGCTGGCGCCGTTCGCCGAGCGGGCGGGCGGCCTGGACTTGGTCCTCATCGGCGCGAGTGACCCCGGCGCGATGCTCTCGCACACCGAGGAATGCAAGGCCCTGGGCATCCCGTTTGCGGCTGACCTGTCCCAGCAGTTGCCCCGGCTCGGCGAGCAGGAGGTCTGCGCGCTGGTGGACGGGGCGGCCTACCTGTTCTGCAACGAGTACGAGGAAGCCCTGATCGAGCGCAAGAGCGGGTGGAGCGGCGCCCAGCTACTCGACCGGGTGGGCGTGCGGGTGACGACCCTCGGCCCCAATGGCGCCAAGATCGAGCGGGCTGGCCAGGATCAGTTGCTCGTCGAGCCGGTGCCGGAGATCCGCAAGGCGGACCCGACCGGCACCGGAGACGCGTTCCGCGCCGGTTTCCTGGCCGCCGTGGCGTGGGGCCTGTCGCTGGAGCGCGCGGCGCAGCTTGGCAACATGCTCGCGGTGCACGTGCTGGAAACCGTTGGCACTCAGGAGTACGAGCTCAAGCCGGGCGCGCTGGCGGAGCGGCTGCGCGCTGTCTACGGCGAGGTGCCGGCCACAGAGGTCGCGGCCCACTACGGCTGAGCCCGCACAAGAAAACCGAACCGGAGCACAACGGCTACGGCCCGTAGCTGCCGCCAGAGCCTGACGGAGGGGACGGCCCCGGTGCGGACCGTCCCCCCTCATGCCGTGCTACCGAAGAGAGCCGACAATCTGGATGTACTGGTTGGGCGAGCCGACACCGGTCGAGTCGTCGTAGCCCTTGACGGCCGGCAGCGCGTCGGCGCCTTCACCGTCGATGCCCAGGGTCCGCAGGTAGGTGATCAGCGGGCCGGTCTTGGTGTACGGATCGGTGTAGTTGCTGCGCACCTCGGCCAGGTGCTGCGGCTGGCCGGCCGGGTGGTCGGTCACGTCATGGAAGGCCCTGGTGCCGTACAGGCTGTAGATCAATGGGTTCGCGAACCCGATCGTCGCCGTGGTGTGATGCGCGGTGTCGAAGGCCTGCTGGGCGTCAGCCTCGATGCCGGCGAACGTGGGGGAGGACACGCTGGTGCCGCCGATCCTGCTGAGCGAGAAGGCGTACGTCGTGCCGTTCGGCTGGAGGGTGGTCTGCCCGACGAGGAAGCCGGTGCTCGGGTCGGCGAGGGCGGACACATCCGGGACCACCCGCATCGGCGTGGCGCTTGTGGTGCCATCGGGCCGGTGGATGGCGAGGCTGGCCGGCACGACGCGCTGCTGGTAGGCGGGCTGCGAGTACTGGGTGCTGGCCCCGCCACCGCTGGAGCCGCCGTATTGGGCGGGGAACGTGCCTGGTGGAGTGAACTGCCACCGCCTGCCGTCAGCCGCCAGGGGATCGAGCACGGTGCCCCAGGAAGTTTCCCACTCGTAGTTCTTGTTCTTCCCGATAGCCAGGCTGGTGCCGCCCACGGACGTGACATACGGGCTGGAGGTCGGGTAGTCGACCTGATTGTGGGGTGAGCCCGGGTCCTCGCCCGGGTTTTCGTAGCCGCTGTCACCGGAGGAGAAGAAGAAGCCGATTCCCTCGGCCGCTCCAACCTCGAAGGTGGTGTCGTACGCCGCGTTGAGGGTGGCGTACTGGGCCAGATCCCCCCAGGAGTTGCTCACGATGCTGGCGAGATTCCGGTTCACGATCAGCGCCAGTGCCGTAAGAAGGTCGGGATCCGTACAGCTGCCGGCAGCGACGTAACGGATGTTGGCGTCGGCCGCCTGGCCGTGCACGGCCTCCACGTCGAGGGTCTCCTCGCCGTACCAGCCCGGTGCGCCGCACGCCGCCAGATCGGCCTGAGTAAGCGGGCCTGCCTGGAACTGCCGGTACTGGCCGGGACGGAAACCGTGGCCGCCGGTGACTTTCGCGTACCGGTTGGCGTCGGCCGGCATGGTCGGCGACAGGTAGGCGTCCACGATCGCCACCGTCTGGCCTTTGCCGGTCATGCCGGAGGCGGTGACACCGTAGGCGCCGCCGATCTGGCTGGGCGTGTAGCCGCAGTTCGTCCACGGCTGGTGCCTGCCGTAGGCCATCGGCCTGGCCGTGGCGATCTCCTGGCCGTAGTAGGTGGAGCACGGTGGCGCGACCCAGTAGTTCGGCCCGGGCGGTGGTAGCTCCGGCTTCATCAGGTGGCTGGCGGTGTCCAGGCCCGAGATGGCGAGGACCGCGCTGGCGAGCGACGCGGGTGCGGTGGCGGTCTCGCTGGGAGCGCGGTCATCACGTCCGTCCGGGCCCCGGTAGACGGCGAAGCTGACCGCGAACGCCTTGCTGGCCGCGGCGACGGGTCCGCGCGCGGCGATGTACGCGCCCGCGAGATTCTTGTCGTTGACCGCGGTGACGGTCAGCCCGGCGGACGTGAGCCAGGCCCGGAGCCCGGCGACCTGCTCACTGGTGGCGGCGAACCGGGTCATCACCTGAGCCGGGGTCAGGTAGTGGCGGTACAGCGCGTTGCTCGGGGTGGAGACCGCGGTGGCGTAGGCGGCCAGCCCCGCCGGGTTGCGGCTGGCCAGGTAGACCCGTGCCGTCAGGGTACCGCTGACGGCGGCCGGGCCGTTGACGCGCTCCGGCATGGCCGCCCATGCGGGATGCGTGCCTGCGATGACCGACCTCCGGTTCGCGGCCTGGGCGGGGGCGGCCTGGGCGGGGGCGGCCGTGCCCAGCCCGCCCAGCACGAGCGCTCCCGCGGCCGCCGTGGCGCTGACGACCTGCAATGGTGCGATGTGCGGCATGGCATTTCCCTCCTGATGGGCTGAGCGTGCGTCCGTATACCGATGACCCGAGGGCGAGGTCGTAACCGGCCGGAATATCGTTTTCGCGCCAGCTAATTACCGCGATATGGCGATTAATCTGAATACCGGATGTGACTGCGAGCCCGCGCGATGCCATACGACCGCCCGCGGTCGCGGTGCGGCTGGTGGGTCATGAGCTGCGTCGGAGTGCGGGGGCGCCGACCGGGTGCGGTGCGGCCGCGGCACCCGGCTCAGGCGGTCGCGCGGTGGGCGGCATGCGCATTCCCCTCTGGTGCGCAACTGTGCGCCCGCTCATTGCGACGCACGTTTCCGGTCACCGCTGCTCTTATATAGATTTCTCGCCTTTATGCGCAAGATGCAAACGTGTATCCGGACTAAATTGGGCCACGATGAGTAGCTCTATACGTTTCCTTTGGGTTTTCATGGGGCTGGCACCGGCGCGGCGGTGCGGTGACCGGCGGCGACCCGCGGGGGGCGTCCCCATGTTCTTTGTCAAGCTGGCCGGGCCGGATGGTGTCGCCGGGTCAGGCTGCGCAGCCGGTGTGCTGCTGCCACCCCGGACAGCGCGGTGCACTGTGCGCCACGGCCCGGCGGTAGCGTGGCCACCATGGCTGCTGCGTCGTCATTCGCCTACCACGGGGCGCCCGCCTACCACGGCCCTCCGGAACTGACGCCGGACCGGGTGTTCACCTCGTGGGCGCTGGACCTGCCGGTGCTTATCGCGGTGCTGCTGGCGGGCGGCCTTTACCTGGCCGGGATGCGGCGGGCCCGCCGGGCCGGCCAGCCGTGGCCGGCCGGCCCGGCCATAGCCTTCTGCGGCGGGGGACTTGGCGCCCTGGCCGTCGCGACCATGTCCGTCATCGGCGTGTATCAGAGCACGCTGTTTTACGTCCGGTCGATGCAGACCGTCCTGCTGCTGCTCGTGGCGCCGCTGTTCCTCGCCCTCGGGCGGCCGCTGTCGCTGGCCGTCGCCACACTGCCGAGCCTGGGGCCGCGGCTGGAGGCGGCAGTGCGCAGCCGGGCGGCCCGCATCCTGACGTTCCCGGCCATCAGCACGATGGTTCTGGTCCTCGTGCCGTTCGTGCTGTACTTCTCGCCCTGGTACGCGGCCAGCCTGCACGGTGGCGCGGTACGCGAGCTGACCTACCTGGCGCTGATGGCGCCCGGGTTCGTGTTTTTCTGGACCCTGCTGCGGGTCGACCCAGTGCCTAAGGCCTACCCGTACCTCGTGGCGCTGTGGGTTACCGGGGCGGAGGTCGTCGGTGACGCTGTCCTCGGTCTTGCGGTGATGGCCGACCAGCACCTCATCGCCGGCGGCTATTACCACGCTCTCGCCCGGCCCTGGGGACCGAACCTCAGCACCGACCAGGTGGTCGGCGGCGGTGCACTCTGGATCCTGGGTGACATCGTCGGCTTGCCGTTCCTGGCGGCGCAACTGATCCAGATGATCAGGGAGGACGAAGCCGAGGCGGTGGTGATCGACGCGGAACTCGACGCGGCGGAGGCAGCCCGGGCGGCGCGGGGCGGGCCCGGGCAGGCTGCGGCGCCTTCGGAGACGCTGGCCGGCCCGGCCGCGGAGCCTGCTGAGGCGCTGGCCGGTCCGGGGGAGGATCAGGGGAAGCCAACCGCGGGAAGCCAGCCGTGGTGGGAGAGCGACCCGCGCTTCGCCGACCGGTTCCGGTCAGCCGGGGATGCTCGCTCCGCCGGGGATACTTAGGCATCAACCGCAGCTGGGCGTTTCAGTAGGTGCGCTTGATCAGGAAGGCCCAGCCGCGCGGGAGTGCCGTCTCCAGCACGAACTCCTGGGATTTCATCATGCACCAGGCCGGGATGTCGGGCCGGGCGGCGGGATCGT
>OCTA010001202.1_pt1 | contig 23967 bp, 18 predicted proteins | sample 1538991 | NCBI WGS metagenome assembly OCTA01 (sample SAMEA3539302, study PRJEB22396) | soil metagenome | biome: tundra; feature: field; material: soil | place: USA | collected 2010-05 | depth 0.15 m | reverse complement strand
CGGCGGAAATTTTGCGGTTCTATGGGGCGATTGCCAGGTTCCAGGAAAAGTTCTACCAGGAGATCGAGGGCTCGCGGGTGGTGCGGGAAGTGGCGGCGAATCCGAATCCCTTTGGGTTACCCCTGGAGCGCGAACTGGCGAGAAAGTTCCGGCCCTTTCTCTCCGTGGTTGAACGAAGTGGTCCGGGAAAGCTGCGCGAGTCGGCGCGCGAACTCGCTGCGTGCGACGAGGATTCACACCTGGAATTGCTGGGTGGTTTTTGGGAAACGGACGGGACGGCGGGGGCTGCCGAAACCCGGGACTTTTTTGCGCGTGCGTTTCTGCAACCCTATGCGGTGGCGGTCCGTACACGCGCGAACCTGCAATGGAAAGGGCCGACCGTGTTTCTCTGTCCGTTCTGCAAACGCAAGCCGGGCCTGGGAGTGTTGCGTCCTCTGGGAGAGGGAGCACAGAGGTCGTTGATCTGTTCGTTTTGCCTGGCGGAGTGGGAGTTCCGGCGGATCGTGTGCCCGGGCTGCGGAGAAGAGGATCCCGTGAAGCTGCCGGTCTACACGGCGGAGGAGTTGCAGCACGTGCGGGTGGAAGCGTGCGACAGTTGCAAGAGCTACATCAAGACGGTGGATCTCACGAAGAGCGCTCTTGGAGAGCCGGTGGTGGATGAGATGGCATCGGTTCCGCTGGACCTTTGGGCGCAGATGCGTGGATATACAAAGTTGCAGGTGAACCTGTTGCAGTTGTGAGTGTAGCGCCGGCATCTTGCCAGCGGTCCCGAGGCGTCCTCGCCCTCGGATCGGCGGGCGAGACGCCCGCCGGACAGCCGCCGGGACGGCGGCGCTACGGTCGAGATGTGTAGCGCTGTGAATTTCTCCGTCGGAACGTGATTTTGGATTCGACTGTGAAAATAGAGAGCAGCTGTATCGAGACCATGACACCGGCGCCGGAATCACCGATTGAGTTGGCGGTTGTGCTGCCCACCTATAACGAACGGGAGAACGTCCCGATTGTTCTGGCCGCTCTCGATCGCGCGCTTGCTGGCTATGCGTGGGAGGCAATCATCGTCGACGACGACTCGCCCGATGGTACGGCCGAGTACGTTCGGGGACTTGCCTCGACGAATCGCCGAATCCGGCTGCTCGAGCGCATCGGCCGCCGCGGTCTTTCCTCCGCCTGCATTGAAGGCATGCTGACGACTTCGGCGCCCTACATCGCCGTGATGGATGCGGATATGCAGCATGACGAAACGATTCTGCCGAAGATGCTGGATCGGATTCGAACCGAGCGCCTGGATCTGGTGGTGGCCAGCCGCAACCTCGGCGGCGGAAGCATGGGCGAGTCTTCACGCGGACGAATCTTGTTGAGCAGGATGGGAAATCGCGTCAGCCGGCTGGTGTGTCATTGTGACATTTCCGACGCCATGAGCGGATTCTTCGTCGTCGATCGAGCTTATTTTCAGGAGATCGTTCACCGTTTGACCGGGACAGGATTCAAGATCCTGGTCGACCTGCTGGCTTCCAGCCAGCGCCCCGTTCGTGTGGCTGAGGTTCCGTACCGGTTCCGAAATCGCGAGCGCGGCGAGAGCAAGCTGGATGTCAATGTCGAGCTTGAGTACCTGTTCTTGCTGATCGATAAGATGATTGGCAACTACGTGCCAACCCGGTTCGTGGTGTTCGTGCTCGTCGGCTCGCTCGGCATGGTCGTCCACCTGACTTGTCTTGCGCTTCTCTACCTGGTAGCGAAGGAAAGTTTCGCGATTTCGCAGACGGCCGCGACTATGGTAGCGATGACGTTCAACTTCCTGCTGAACAATGTCGTAACGTTCCGCGATCGGCGCTTGCGTGGGTGGCGAATTTTAACCGGGCTGTTGACGTTCTATCTGGCGTGCTCGGTAGGCGCGCTGATGAATGTGAGCTTCGCGGAATTTCTGCACCAACAGGCGATTCCCTGGTACGTCGCGGGAATTTCTGGAACGGCGATCAGTTCGGTGTGGAATTACGGGGTGAATACGATACTCACGTGGCGGAGGAGCCGGAGTTGAGGGTCTTCACCATTGATGAGGCAGGTTTGTGAAGGTACTTCACGTCGTGGGCGCGCGCCCGAATTTCATGAAAGTCGCGCCTGTGCTGAACGCGCTGCGTACCCAGAAGCATGTCACGCAGACCCTGGTTCATACCGGCCAGCACTACGACGCCAATATGTCGGATGTGTTCTTCGAGCAGCTTGGCATTCCGGCTCCGGATGTGAATCTGGCTGTCGGCTCCGGGAGTCATGCCCGGCAGACCGCCGAGATCATGATGCGGCTCGAGCCTGTCGTGCTGGACGGGAAGCCCGACATCGTGCTGGTGTATGGCGACGTGAACTCCACGGTAGCGGCCGCGCTCGTTTGCGCCAAACTCGGAGTGCGGGTTGGCCATGTTGAAGCCGGCCTGCGCTCGTTTGATCGCACGATGCCGGAGGAGATCAATCGCCTGGTGACCGACCGACTGGCCGACGTACTGTTTACGCCCTCCGAGGATGGGGACATCAATCTTCAGAGGGAGGGAATTCCTGCGGAGAAAGTTTTTCGCGTCGGCAATGTGATGATCGACTCGCTGGTGAAACTTCTGCCGGTCGCGCAGCGGCAGATCCGCAACGAACTGCCCGAGCGCTATGCGCTGGTAACTCTGCATCGTCCGGCGAATGTTGACGACAGCGCTGCACTGAAGAGCATTCTGCAATCGCTGCTCGATGTGAGTCGCGATCTTGTGGTCGTCTTTCCCACTCACCCGAGAACTCGCCAGCGCATTGCGGAGTTCGGATTAGAGCTCAAATTAAAGACGGATCAGTTGCGCCTTCTCGATCCGCTGCCCTATGTGGATTTTCTGGGCTTGCAGTCGCGCGCGCGGGTCGTGATCACGGATTCAGGAGGCATCCAGGAGGAAACTACCTATCTCGGCGTGCCTTGCCTGACACTCCGCGAGAATACGGAGCGGCCGATCACGGTTTCACTCGGGACCAATGTTCTTGTGGGACGCGATCCGAAAAAACTGCGCGCGGAACTCGCCCTCGTGCTGGCGGGGAAACAAAAGAAAGGGACGATTCCTCCTTTGTGGGATGGGCATGCTGGCGAGCGCATTGCGCACGTGCTTGCGGGATAGCCCCAACCGCTTAAAGCAGTGTGTGCAAGAGCTTGCACATCTCCCTGACTCCCGTCGGTCCAGTCAGGAATACCACCCATTCATTCAATCGATGTAACATGTTGTTTATCATAATGTTGCGATGGATACTTGTTTCAATAGTGGAAGGCGTGGTGATGGAATCTGCCTCGCAGAAGCTAGCGCGACTTTCTAGTTTTGGGCGGTCAGGTGACTTCCGAACTTTGCGCTTGCCGATTTCGAGTGCTTTCTTCGCGCGCGGGGTTAACATAGTTACAGGCCGAGTGTTTGGAAACAGGCCGTATTTCTGCGCAAGAAGATGTCGTGAAGTTTCGGATCAGGGGAATGAAATGCGATTTGTTTTGGCGGTGATGGCGGTACTAGCAGGCATGAGCGTGATCGGTGTGGCGCAAAGCCAACCGAATCAATTCAAAGTGAAAACGTCGAAGGCTGTGGCTGAGCCAAAAAGCACGGCAACCGTGAAGGCGCCCACAGCGACAACGTCGTCCTCGACTTCCAAGGAACTGCGAAGCGTGGAGCGGGAGACCCCCAAGGCGGGTGGGGCGGCGCATCCAGCGAAAACGGCGCCGAAAACCACTGCGATGAAATCGAGCAAGAGCGACAAAAATCCACCGATGAATTTCGGCGGAAAGGGCAATGGCGGAGGCGTGGGGACGACCAGACAGCCGAGTGCTTACAAAGGGCGGGTGAAGCAGAAAGGCCAGGGTGGTCATAACTAAAAGCGCGCAGGCAAGACTTAGCGCGAAATCGAGGATCGATCGGGGGCCGGGGTTGTTTGCACCAGAGCAGCCTCGGCCTTCGGCTCTTTAAGAGAGTATTTCAGCAGGCAATACAAGGCGCGTACGCCATCCTTCCATCCAATCTTTTTGCCTTCCTCGTACGTGCGACCGCAGTAACTGATGCCCACCTCAAAAATGCGCAGCTTTCGGCGCGCGACTTTCACGGTGATCTCCGGTTCAAACCCGAAGCGGTTCTCTTCGATCGGGATCGACTGAATGACCTCGCGCCGAAAAGCCTTGTAGCAGGTTTCCATATCGGTCAGGTTGATGTTGGTGAGGCAGTTGGAAAGCAGAGTAAGAAAAGAGTTGCCGACCGAATGCCAGAAATAGAGAACGCGATGGGGACCGCTGCCCATGAAGCGCGAGCCAAAAACTACATCCGCCTTGCCTTGCAGAAGCGGCTCCAGCACCTGCGAATATTCCGCCGGATCGTATTCGAGGTCGGCATCCTGAATAATGACGAAGTCGCCAGTTGCCTCCTGGATGCCGCGACGCAGAGCCGCGCCCTTGCCCATGTTGTGGGGTTGCAGGAAGACGCGCATTTGCGCATATTGCTTTTCCAACTCGGATAAGATCTCGGGCGAGCCGTCGGTCGATCCATCGTCGACACAGAGCAGTTCTATCTCCAGGGGCACGGAGAGAACTCTGACAACTACCTCGCGCAGCGTGTTGCGCTCGTTGTAGACGGGCATCACGACCGAGAGCTTCATATCGAAATCGCAACCTTCCTGTTGAGATCGTAACAATGCGCGGGTGGCGGGCACAACGTTACTCACGGCACGCCTATGGCAGCCAGAGATATACTCGCCTGTCACGTTGAAGCGGAACGATGAAGACGTTGCGCAATCTTCGATTTCTGGCCGGTGCCTTGCTGTTTGTGATCGCGCTGGGAACGGCGGGTTTCCATTACATCGAGGGATGGCCGTGGTTCGATGGCTTCTACATGGTCATTACCACCCTGACGACCATTGGCTACCAGGAAGTGCACCCGCTCTCCCATGCCGGACGCGTGTTCAATGTGGTCATCATTATGGGCGGAGTTTCGCTGGCGTTTCTGGCGATCGGGTCGGCGACCCAGGCTTTGCTAGAATTCGAGCTACGAAGCTTCTTTGGAAGGCGCCGCATGGAACGTGATATCGGCCGTCTGACGGATCACTACATTCTTTGCGGTGCGGGGCGAGTTGGGCGCAGCGCGGCGCGGGAGCTCGCGCGCCGGCCCGCGCCTTTTGTGATCATCGAGAACAACGAGGCCAAGGCGCAGAAGTTTGCCGCCGAAAACTGGCTCATATTGATCGGAGACGCTACGCAGGAACAAGTCCTGCGCGACGCGCAAATCGAGCATGCCCGCGGACTGGTCGCCGCCACTACCACCGACGCAACCAATCTTTATATTGTGCTGACCGCGCGCAGCCTGAATCCAAAGCTTCGCATCATCGCGCGTGCCAGCGAGGAAATGGCGGAGAAGCACTTGCTGACTGCGGGTGCCGATTCGGTCGTCTCGCCCTACGTGTTTGCGGGGCAGCGCATCGCGCACTCGTTCCTGCGTCCGCATGTTGTCAGTTTTCTGGATACGGCGACGACCCACCTCGGAATGGACCTTGAGATTGGCGAGGTGCCGATCACGACTGGATGTGTGTTTGCCGGCACGACGATTGAGAACTCGCGCATCCGTCAGGATCGTGGCGTAATCATTCTGGCCATCAAGCGGGAGGCGGGGATGCACTTCAATCCAGCGCCCGACGATCGCATCGAGGCCGGAGACTTTCTGATTGCCATGGGCGAGCCGCAACAACTTCGCGAACTTGAATTGACGGCCGGATCGCAGATATGAAAATCGTGAGCGCGGCGGAAATGCGCGCCATCGATCGCGCCACCTCGGAGCGCTTCGGAGTACCTTCCCTCACGCTGATGGAAAACGCGGGCTCGGCCGTCGCGCGCTTCGTGCTGACCGATTATCCGCAAGCGGAGCGCGTCGGCATAGTTTGCGGCGAAGGCAACAATGGCGGGGATGGCTTTGTGGCCGCGCGCAAGTTGACTGAGGCGGGCCGCGCGGTGCGGGTTCTTTTGCTGTGCGATCCCACGGAGCTGCGCGGGGATGCGGCGATCATGTTCGAACGCATGAAAGCTGTGCCGCTCATTGTGCGCGAGGCCGCGGGGCTTGACTCGCACGATGCGGTCGAGATCTTTGCGTCGGACTTGATCGTGGACGCGGTGCTGGGCACCGGTTTTCGTCCTCCTGTCAGCGATCTCTACGCAGCGGCGATTGCCAGGATGAATGACTCTGCGGCGCCGATTGTTGCCGTAGACATTCCTTCGGGAGCGGACGCCGACACTTTGCAGGCGCCGGCAGACGCGGACAGGAGTGTCCGCGCCACACAGGCTCAGCTGGGAATTGTGGTTCGCGCCGATGCTGTGGTTGCGTTTACTGCGCCTCGGCCAGCGCACGTTTTTGCGGCGCTGACTAAAGGGCCTACCGTGATTGCGCCGATTGGGTCGCCGCCGGCAGCGATCGCCTCGCAGCTTGGACTTCAGCTCGGTACGCCTGCGGATTTCGCGGCGCTGCTTGCGCCGCGCGCGCTTGATGCCAATAAGGGTAGCTATGGACATGTGCTGGTAATTGGCGGATCGCTTGGCAAAGCGGGCGCGGCGGCCATGGCTGGATTTTCTGCCCTGCGAGCGGGCGCTGGGCTCTCCACGGTTGCCACGCCGAAGTCCGTGCTGGCGACCGTGGCCGGCTTTCATCCCGAATTGATGACCGAACCGCTGCCGGAAACTGAAGAGGGGACGATCAGCGTGCGGGCGCTTGAGGCGGGATTGGACGCTCTGCTCGAACGCAAGACTGTGATCGCGATTGGGCCGGGAATCTCGCGCAATCTGGAGACTTCGGAATTTGTTAGAACCATGCTGAAGCCTGGGGCTGTGCCGGACAACGTCGCTATCGTTGTTGATGCCGATGCGCTGAATGCGTTTGAAGGAGCAGCCGAGGGGTTGAACGGGCGCGGGCGGACTCTCGTGATCACGCCGCATCCCGGAGAAATGGCACGCTTGACGGGACTGACCATCGCCCAGATTCAAAAGCAGCGACTGGAAGTCGCGCGCCAGTTTGCGCGCGAGCATGAGTTGATCGTCGTGCTCAAGGGACACCGGACGCTCATTGCGTCGCCCGATGGCGCGGTTTGGGTGAATTCGACGGGCAATCCGGGCATGGCGACGGGAGGCACGGGAGATGTTCTTACCGGGATCGTCGCCGGCCTGATTGCGCAGCATCCCCAGCATGCACTGGAAGCGACCGCGCTCGCGGTCTATCTTCATGGACAGGCGGGCGATCTGGCGAGCGAGGCTGTGGGCGAGAGTTCGCTGGTGGCTACGGATTTGGTGCGGTTCCTTCCCGGCAGTTTTCTGGCGGAGAAAACAAAGGCGGATGAATTTCGGCTGCGGGCTTAGGCGGGGAGCGGGTAGGGGTTTCAGGCTCCCTCGGCTTCGTTCGGGATTTCGGCGCGCGGCTCAAACGCCGCGCAGACGCCTCAACTTCGACTCCGCAAGCCGATTCGCTTCGCGTATCGGCCCGCTGCTCTCAGGATGACTCGGGAATCTGTTTACCGGGGGATGTAACTATCGAGGGATGTAATTATTAAGCACGGGCAGGAAATGACTACCGAGGCCCATGATGCGGGTCTGGGCGGCCTCGGGAGACTCCCCCGGAAACATCGGGCTCATGAAGCGGATCAGGGCTCCGTCGCTCCGATGCAGGCGGATTGAATCGGCAATCAGGTAATATTTGGCCGAGTACTCGCTCGCGACCGCGCGACCATGCGCCTGAAACCAATACAGCACAATCTGCCGATCTCCAGCCTTTGAAACCACGTAACGGTTGACGGGGAATGTCGTTCCGTCCGGAGCCGTAAGTTGCACGACCTCCCGTACAGTCGGCACCCACCCCGCGCCTGGCAGACAGTGATTTGGAGAATGGATTGTGTCGCCCATTTTTTGCGTCGGGAAGTACGCGATGAACAGACTGATCCAGGGTTTCTGCTGGCTCGCGTCTTCATAATCCCGCACCAGAAACTCTCCGGGCCCGAGGATATCGAGAGTTGGCTGATCGAGAGTTTCGTCGGTTCCCGTCCAGCCATCAATCTGCGCGGGCAGGGAACTGAGAAGTTGGCGCGGCGGGAAAACCTCGTCTTGCGAATGAGCCTGGAGACCGACCGCGGTCGCGAACATGAGCAGCGCGGGAATCAGGAAGCGAGGTGACAAGCTCTTCACCGGCACTTGCGCCTCAGGCCGTTTCTCTGCAGCGGGGTGCGTCTTTGGGCGAGATGGGGTTTCGCCTTTGCTGTCAGGAGTGGGCTTCCAGATCAGATTGATCAACCGATGCACGGCAAAAAGCAGGATCAGGGTGACGACGAAGATCAGCCAACCCTGGAACTCGTGGAAAAAGCCCTGCGCTTTGTCAGGATCCCAATACTCGCCAACAATCCCGGTGCCAAAAATGCGAAGACCATTGGCAACGACAGCAATCGGCACAGCCGAACAAGCCAGCGCGACGCGTACCCAGATGCGTTTCTCCATCAGGTATCCGTAGATGATGGCGAGCGTCAACAGGGAAAGCAGGGAGCGGATGCCGCTGCATGCCTCCGCTACCTCGAGCGACATGTAGGGCAGGTGAATTACATTTCCTTCGCGAAGGGCGGGAACGCCGACCAGTTGCAGGATTAAGGTCGAAAGCTTGGAGGCCAACATCTGCAGAGGGAAGGTGAACTTCTGCAGGATCAGGCTGGGCAGGGGGATCATGAGGATGAGAAACGCCCACGGAAACAGCACGGCGCGAAAGAACGCCCATCCGCGAAACAGGATGATCGCGCCCGCCAACAGGACCAGCAATGACAGACGGGAGGTGAAAAGCTCGACGCCGAGAACTCCCAACACCAGCATCAGCAGCGCCAGGACTATCAGCGGAAAGCCGAGCCACGACGGCTCGGATGCGAGGTTTTTCAGTTTCTTGCGGTCCTGCCAGAGAACGAACAGGCTAAATGCCGGGACAAAGAGGCCGTGGGAGAAGTTTGGATCGCTAATCCATTGGACGGCCAGGTGATAAAGAATGGAGTGGTAAAGCCAGACGAGCAGCAGGAACAGCGACCAGCCCTGTAAGCGGGGCAAGCCCAATGACGACCGACTTTCTCCCGCTGGAGCTAGCGGAGCTATCTCGACTGAATTCCCCATAGGGCGCGCTTGAACCTGAGAATATGCGAAAGCCGGGCATTTTCGCAAAACAATATGGAGTTACCGAGGGGCTCATAACTAAAGGACTTGGGTAACTAATGCCCTAAAGATTACCCAACATTACCAAAGATGTGGGCAAATGTTTTCCCATTTGTTCGCATTGTGATACTTTAAAGATCGCACCGGCCCCGTGGTTGCGACTGCAAACCATTGAAACATGGGCATGTGCAGTCTTAATGACTAGCGCACCTTTTGCCCGAGATGGCAAGCAGTGTGCTGTAGTAGGTGCAAGCCTTTATCCGAGCAGCGTCTCCCCCGCCTCGGAACGGATGCTCATGGATTTCCACAGCGACAAAATCATGGCAGGTGTCGAAACTGCGCCCACTGGCGGGGCCAAGGTTTGGCTTGAGAGCGTGAGTCCGGGCATGCGCACCGTGGAGGCCGTACTCCGCGAGTTGTCGCAGAATGATGTTCCAGTGCTGGTGGTGGCCGAACGCGGTTCCGGCAAAGCGGCGGCGGCGGCTCGGATTCATAGTCTTTCGATACGTGCGGCGGAGCCATTCCAGGCTTATCAGGGTCGCGAAACCAGTGAGAGCGTGCTGGCCGGCTGCGAAAGTCAGGGCGGTACCATTTATCTTCAGGAAGTCGGCGATCTGACGGCTGCGGCCCAGAAAGAGCTGGTTCGCCAGATCGGTTTGGGGGATGCCGAGCGGGGCCGTGTGCCTCGTTACATCTGCGGGACATCCTGCGAACTGGAGCCCGAGGTCCGGGCTGGCAAGGTGCGCGAAGACCTCTACTACCGAATCAGTGGCGTTTGTTTGCGGTTGCCTCCCTTGCGACAGCGCAGGGAAGACATTCCGATTCTTCGCGACTGGTTTCTCTCCGCCGCCGCTCACGATTTGAACAGGGAAGTGCCGCCGCTTAGCAGCGGAACCCAGAATTTCTTTCTCGAATATCACTGGCCGGGAAATATCCGTGAACTGAAGGAAGCCACCCGGGCCATTGTGGCGCTCGGAGACGAGGCCCTGGCCATGGGAGGATTGCGCTCACTTTTGCGGCGGGTCGATCAAGGCAATGGAGAGAGAATTTCTTTGAAAGACGCGGCGCGCGCTGCCTCCCGGGAAGCGGAACGGGAGCTGATCCTTCAGGTGCTTACGCGAACGCGCTGGAACCGGCGCCGGGCGGCGCAGGAATTGCAGATCAGCTACAAAGCGTTGCTCTACAAGCTGAAGCAGATTGGATACGAAGAGTACGGGGCCTGAAGGAGGACGCTCCGACTTGGGAGCGAGTAAATAGGAGTTTGAGGAGAAGATAAAGATATGAACGTGAAATGGAAAGCGGTGGCGGCGGCGGTTCTGTTGACCGCGAGCATCGCGTTGGCGCAGGACAAACCCGCGCAGCCCGCCGCCGGCGCCTCGTCTGAAAACACACTGAATGTACCCGCGAAAGCCCAGGCGGGAGCGGAGTACGTCATCGGGCCCGAGGATGTGCTCCACATCGCGGTGTGGAAAGAAGCGGACCTTACGGCGACGCTGCCAGTTCGGCCGGATGGAAAGGTCTCGCTGCCGTTGCTCAACGATGTACAGGCGGCGGGCCTGACGCCGATCCAACTGGCGGACTCGGTCGCAGAGAAGCTGAAAAAATATGTCTCGGATCCGCGCGTGACGGTGGTGGTAACGCAGATCAACAGCAAGCGGATTTACATGATGGGTGAAGTGGCGCACACCGGGCCCATGCCAATGTCGCCCAATATGACCGTCATGCAGGCTTTGGCAAGCGCTGGAGTCAATCAGTTTGCCAACACCAAGAAAATCTACCTCCTGCGCAATGAGAACGGAAAACAGGAAAAATTGCCGGTTCCATATAACAAGCTGATGAAGGGCCAGGAAATGGACCGCAACTACCCACTGCAAGCTGGAGACACAATTGTCGTCCCCTAGAAGGATGGCCTTGAAAGAGAGCATGGCGAAAGTTCGAACAATTCGATGGGGCCTGCTGCTGTTGAGCATCAGCATTTGTGCTGCGGCGCAGGACGCTTCGCAATCACCGGCAACGACACCCCCTCCAGCACCGGCTCCGGCTTTTGGACAGACTGCGGCGATATTGAACCCGGACAATCCGCCGCTGTCTGGAGTTGACGAACCAAGCCTGCAGTTGAAGACCGCCAGTCGCAGTTTCATCTCCCCGGCCTTGCAGGTGGGCCAGTCGGGCGACAGCAATACCGCGAACCAGCTTGGCGGCTCGAATGCGGAGGCGCTCTCGCATGTGCTGGGAGCTTTCGACCTGCAGAAATTCTGGCCGCGCAGCGATCTTTTTCTCGAGTATCTCGGTGGCGGCTCGTTTGGGGACCATCCGTTTTATGCGAGGCAACTGCAGGCCGTCGGTCTGGAATCGGTCATGCGTTGGCGCACCGGCCAGGTAACTTTGCGCGACGGGTTCAGCTATCTGCCCGACGGTTCTTTCTATGCCCTATCGGCGGGCGGACTTCCGGGGTATGGCATCGCGACGGCGGGGATGGGGTTGGGATTGCCTGGCATCTACCACCTCGTTGAGGGTTCGATCGGAACGATTCCGAGACTTTCGAACCAGGCGATCCTCGACGTGGTGCAGGCCATCACCCCACGATCTGCCTTCACGGTAGTCGGAGCATTCAGCAATTCTCACTTTTTTCACAACACCGACAGTCTGTTGAACGGTGACGAGACCACGATTGAAACCGGGTACAGTCACCTCATCAACCGGCACGATCAGATTGCGCTCGTCGAGGCCTTTCAGATATTTCGTTTTCCGGACATCGCGGGTGGCGAGATCTACAACGACGTTATGAACGTACGCTGGAGCCACACCCTCAGCGGCAGGATGAGTTTCGTCGGGGGAGTGGGGCCGCAGTACACCGACTTGCGGTCGTTTGGACACGGCTCGGCGAGTTGGTCCGCCGCAGGACGAGCGATTTTGAAGTACCGGTTGCAGCGCACAGCGCTGATGGCCAGCTACGAAAAGTTCACTTCGCAAGGATCGGCTTTCTTTGCCGGAGCCGACACCCAGGTCGCGCAGTTCTCGGCGACACGTCCGCTCGGGCGTACCTACGAGTTGTTCGCCGAGGCGTCTGTCTCGCATAACAAGCGCCTGCAGGCGGTGGGGATTCCCGGCGTGGGCGCAACCAGCTACAACGAAGGTTCTGCGGGATTAATCCTCCGGAAACATCTGGGACGCGCCTTCGACGCAATTGCCGCGTATCGCTTCGCGGAAGTGGAGTTCAACGTGCCGGTTTCCGTGGGAGGTACCACCGGCAGGATTAACCAGCGGCAGATCGGCACTATTGCGCTGGAATGGCATCCCAAGGCGATTCGAATTGAATAATTTTCTGGGCCGCAACGAGCGGCCAGATTGGTGGATAGGATGAGTGACACACGCGAACTGACGATGGACGATTATCTGGCAATCGCGCGCCGCCGGATGAAGGTCGTCCTGATTCCCTTGGTGATTGCGCCTCTGGCGGGCTTTCTGGTGTCGTTCGGCTTTACGCCGAAGTACACCGCCACGTCCACGGTTCTGGTGGAAGGGCAGAAGGTGCCCTCCAATTATGTGCAGCCCGTAATCACCGCCGACTTCACGCAGCGCGTTCAAACCCTGAGTCAGCAGGTTTTGAGCGCCAGCCGCTTGCGGCCGGTGATTGAGAGCTTGGACCTGGTGAAGCCCGGGGAAGAAGTGAAGTTGATGGAGCAGATCCGGGCGAATATGCAGGTGACCCCGGTGATCACGTCGATGAGCGCTGCCGCGTCGGGCCAGGGTGCCGGGCTCGCCAAGAAGAAACCCTCCGTCACCGACGAGCCGCTGCCCGGGTTCTATGTGAGCTACAGCGACAGCAAGCCGGATCGCGCCCAGAAAATCTGCAACGCCATGACGTCGCTGATTCTGGATGAAAACCTGAAATCCCGCGCCGAAGCTGCCAAGGGCACGACCGACTTTTTGGGTCGGCAGGTAGAGGACGCCAAACGCGCGATCGACGAACAGGACGCCAAGTTGGCAACCTTCAAGAAACAGTACTTTGGCCAGCTTCCGGGTGACATGGAAAACAACATGCGGATGCTGATGTCGCTCAACTCGCAACTCGATGCGACCACCCAGAATCTAAATCGTGCGGAGCAGGACAAGAGCTATACCGAGAGCATGCTGGCGCAACAGGTGGCAGCCTGGAAGAGTTCGCAGTCGAGCACGAGTCCGCAGACGTTGGAGCAACAGTTGACCCAACTCCAGGGGCAATTGATGCAATTGCAGGCGCGGTACACCGACGATTATCCGGACGTGATCAAGACCAAGGCCGACATCGCCAAGGTGCAAGGCAGACTCGACGAAATCAACAAGCAGACCAGCAATCCCGCCGAAGCGAGCGAGAAAGCGAATGCCAATGAGCCTCCCGAAATCCGCCAGTTCCGTCTCCAGATTCATCAATACCAGTCGGTGATCGACCAGTCCACCGCCGATCAGAAAAAACTGCAAGCCTCAATCAACCTCTACCACAGCCGCACCGAGATGAGCCCGGCGATCGAGGAGAAATATAAGGGACTGACTCGCGATTATGACAACGCCCAGACGTTCTACCGCGATCTGCTGGCCAAGAAGAGCACCGCTGATTTGGGTACCAACATGGAAAGCCAGCAGCAGGGCGAGCAGATGCAGATACTCTCGAACGCCGGCCTGCCGGATAGTCCTAGTTTTCCCGTCCGCCCGTTGTTTGCCGCCGCCGGGTTAGGCGCCGGCCTGGGATTGGGCTTGATCATTGCGGTGTGGTTGGAACTTAGCGACAAATCCATCCGCACCGAGCGAGATGCTGCCGCGGTGATGGATCTGCCGCTGCTGATTTCCGTCCCCTGGCTCGGCGAGGAAGACGAAGCATCGGATGGCGACGGGGACCGTCATTTCCGGGGCCATGGCGGTCCTGATGCAAAAGACCATGAGAAGGTCGAGGTCTAAGGCAAGCGTATGTACAAAGAGTTTTTTGGTCTTCGGGCTAATCCGTTCAATGTCAATCCGGATCCGCGTTATCTGTTCCTGACGCGGCATACGGAAGAAGCGCTGGCGTGCCTGACTTATGGCATCCAAAGCCGCAAGGGCTTTGTGCTGCTCACGGGTGAGGTGGGCACCGGCAAGACGACGCTCATCAATAAGCTGATGGAATGGCTGCGGCTGCAGCAGGTGGCCACGGCCTTCATCTTCAACTCACGCATGGATGTGCCCCAGTTGCTCGATTACATGATGGCGGATTTCGGCCTTCCTTGTGACACGAAGTCGAAGAGCCAGGTCCTGCAGCGACTCTACAACTGGCTGCTGGATCGCTATCGCGCCGGTGAAACTGCGGTCCTGGTCATCGACGAGGCGCAGAACCTGTCGGACGAAGTTCTCGAAGAGATCCGGATGCTCACCAATCTGGAGACTTTCACCGAGAAGCTTCTGCAGATCGTCCTGGTCGGACAGCCCGAACTGGAACAGCGCCTGAAGCAACCGCAGTTGCGCCAGTTACGCCAGCGTTTGACGCTCCGGGCGAAAACGCACGCGTTTAATCTCGAGGAAACCAAGTCGTATATCACCCAGCGGCTCCGGATCGCGGGATCCAATGGCGATCCGATTTTTGATGAAGACGCAGCGGTTGCGCTCTTCCGGTATTCGCTGGGCATTCCACGTGTGATCAATCTGCTCTGCGAACACTGCCTGGTCAGCGCATTTGTCGATCAGAAGCGAGTGGTCAACGCGGAAATTGTCGATTCGGTTGCCCGGGATTTCGATCTGGCGGACGGAATGGCGGCAGCCATGATGCCGGCGTCGCCGGCGCCGTCGGAAAAGTTTGATTTAGTGGAAGCCTTGCGCACGCTCTCGACGCTGGCCGAGAGGTTGCGCGAGTCCGAACAACAGGATCTCCCTAAGGAGAGGAAACTATGAGCCGTATTCACGACGCTTTAAAACGCGCGGAACAAGAAAGAGCAAGTTCCCTGGGGACGCACGTCGAGCCCTCTTTCGAGCAGCAGCCCGATATCCCATCCCCCGAGATGCCGCCCTTGCAGGGCGCCAGGAGAACGGGTTCCCCCTCGCCGTCCGATTTCAGCTACGAGACGTTGCTGGCCCGCTGCCCGCAGACCACCTGGCATCCGGATCCGGTCACGATGCTCTTCTTCGACGACGACGAAAGGCGCGCAGGGGCCGAGGAGTTCCGCACGCTGCGTTCGCGGCTCTACCAGATTCGCGAGAAGATGCCCCTGAAACGATTGCTGATAACGAGCGCCCTGCCCAAGGAAGGCAAATCGTTCGTGGCTGCCAATCTGGGGCAGGTGCTGGTGCGGCAACACGGGCGCCGCGTCCTGCTCATCGACGCGGATTTGCGCAATCCCGGCATGCACCGCCACCTGGGAACCGAGCAGAGCCCCGGAGTGTCCGACTATCTTTTGGGCGAATGCGACGAGTTCGCCGCTCTGCAACGCGGGCCGATGGAGAATCTGTTTTTTCTTCCGGCGGGTCGCCTGGTCGCAAGTGCGCCCGAACTGTTGGCCAACGGCCGCCTGAAGCTGTTGCTGCAGCGGGTCGAGCCGCTGTTTGACTGGATCATTCTCGACTCGGCGCCGGTCATTCCGGTTTCGGACTCGACCCTGGTCGCCAATTGCTGCGACGGCGTTCTGATCGTGGTGCGCTCCAATGTCACGCCGTCCGATCTGGCCCGGCGCGCGCGCGAGGAATTTCCAGAAAAACTGCTGCTGGGAGTGGTGCTCAACGGAGCTTCCCACGAAAAGAACACGCACTCGAAGTACTACTATGGCGCGGCCGCAGGCGGCCAAGCCGGAGATTAATCGAGGCCAAGTTGATCCGGCTCTTCAATGTCTATTATCCGATCCGTACCCTGGTCCTGCTGGTGGGCGAGGCCCTGATCGTGTGGACCTCTTTCCTGCTGGGAGCGGTGTACGCTTTCCGGCAGGACAGCTATCTCGTACTCAACTACGAGGGTGGCTATTACAAAATCCTGGTTGTTACGATCCTGGTTCTGCTGTGCTCGCACTGGTTCGACCTGTACGATACCGCGCGACTCAACACCCGCGGGGAACTGTATTTCCGGTTGCTTATGGTTCCCGGACTGCTCGCCTTCGTTCTGGCGGCAGTTTCCTATATCCGGCCCGACTTTTTGCTGGGGAATGGATCTTCGGCGGTGGGCCTGTTGATCCTGACCGTCGCCTTGTTCGGATGGCGAATCGGCTTTACGTGGTTGATTCAGTTGCCGATTTTGGTCGAACGGGTCTACGTACTGGGCACGGGTGAGCGCGCCCTGCGATTGGTGCAAGGCCTGCGGCAGAATCCCGAGATCGGGGTCGAGATCGTCAGTTGGACTGGCAAGCTGGAGGGCGCGGTCACACGGGATTCCGTGGCGGTCCATCTACTGGACGTTGTGCGCACGCAAAAAGTCCATCGCGTCATCGTTGCCATGCCGGATCGCCGGGGCACGATCCCCATGCAGGAGCTGCTCGATCTGCGCATGCAGGGAGTGAAGATCGAGGAAGCGGCCTCGTGGCTGGAAAGGATTTCCGGCAAGATCGAGGTCGAGAATCTGTATCCCAGTTGGCTGGTTTTTGGCGAAGGATTTCGCCGCAGTACGCCCTTCCAGCTGGTTCGACGAGTGATCTCCATCGTCATCTCGCTGGTTGGCCTGATCCTCGCCTTGCCCTTGTTCCCGCTGATTGTGCTGGCCATCCGTCTCGATTCCAAGGGACCGGTATTCTATACGCAGACGCGGGTAGGCAAGGGCGGCCGGCTCTTCAATGTTGTGAAGTTTCGCACCATGCGGAACGATGCGGAGGCCTTGAGTGGTCCCCAGTGGGCGGGCAATAACGATCCCCGCGTGACGCGCGTGGGCAAGTTTCTGCGCTACTCGCGCCTCGATGAGATTCCGCAGTTGTGGTGCGTGCTCAAAGGCGATATGGCGTTCGTCGGGCCGCGCCCGGAACGTCCGGAATTTGTGGAGTGGCTTTCGCGCGAGATTCCATATTACGGCGTTCGCCACATGGTGCGGCCGGGACTGACCGGGTGGGCGCAGGTGAAATACAAATACGGCAGCACCGTCGAGGATGCGCGCGAGAAATTGCAGTACGACCTGTTTTATATGAAGAACGCCTCCATTGGGCTGGATCTGCTGATCATGTTCCAGACCATCAAAACGGTTTTGTTGAGCCGGGGCGCGCAATAATGATGACGTGGGTGTTCTGGATAGCGGCTGCCCTGATCGCCGACGCCTACGTGGGCTACCCGGTGTGGCTGTGGTTCCGCAGTTGGTGGTCTCCCCGGCCGGTGCTGCGAGGCATTGTCGAGCCCACCGTTTCGGCGGCGATGATTGTAAAGAATGAAGAATCGGTAATTGCCGCCAAGCTGGATAATCTGTTCGCTCTCGATTATCCGGCGGAGAAACTGGAGATCGTAGTGGTCTCCGATGGTTCCGAGGACGGCACGGTGGGGATCCTCGAGGCCCTGCAAAGTCACCCTCGGGTGCGCATCCTGCTGAAGGATTTGTCGCAGGGCAAGGCCGCGGGGTTGAATGACGCGATGAAAATGGCAAGTGGGGACATCGTATTCTTTACCGATGCGCGCCAGAAGATCGAGCGCGGCGCTCTGCGCTGTCTGCTTGAGAACTTCGCCGATCCTGAGGTCGGATGTGCCAGCGGCGAACTGATGCTGGGTCAGCCGGCAGACGGAGAGACGGGAAGGGGAATGGGTTTGTACTGGCGCATCGAGAAAAAAATTCGGGAACTGGAATCCGCCTCCGGCTCGGTTGCCGGTGCGACGGGAGCGATTTACTGTGCGCGCCGCGAACTTCTCGATCCGCTGCCGCCAGGCACCATTCTCGATGACGTGCTGTTGCCCATGCAAATCGTCCGCAAAGGATCACGCGTGGTTTTTGACTCACGGGCACGCGCCTGGGATTTGCCCGACCTCGGGCAAACGCGCGAGTTTGCGCGCAAGGTCCGAACGCTGAGCGGCAATTATCAGTTGCTGCAGCTTGCGCCGTGGCTTCTCGGTGCCAGCAATCCGATCCGCTTTGAGTTCATCCGCCATAAATTGCTTCGTCTGGCAGTGCCGTTTGCCTTGCTTGCGGTATTCATTGCCTCTCTGTTTTTACCGCAACCTTTCTACCGGGCGGCACTATGCATCCAGATTGCGTTCTATGGACTGAGTCTGGCGGCGGTTGCAGGACTCAACATCGGGCCGCTATCGCGAGTGGCCGATGCGGCGCGCACCTTCGTGGTGCTGAATTCCGCCGCCATGGTGGCCTTTGTTAATTTTGTGACCGCAAGAAAGACGCTCTGGGTGCGCTGAGTGCAGTCCATTTCGGCGGCGAACGGATTAGGAAAGAGGATTGAGTGGCCAACGGCAATAGCGTGACGGGAGCGGTAGCGGACAGTCTGGGCAGGCGGATGCGTGTGCAGTTCGCCGACCCGACCAAATTCGCCTTCTTCTGGCTCAGCGCGTTCTACGTCGTTTACTGCGCCCGGCCCGAGGACTGGATCCCCGGCCTGAAGCTCATTCCGCTCGCCAAGATTACTGCGATTCTCGCGATGTGGGGTCTGTTCAACAATCTCGGCCGGACCAAGCGAACCTTCAAGGATGTGCCCAGGGAAGGCAAGCTGCTGTTTGCGATGATCGCCCTCTTGTTCATCGGTGGCCTGTTGTCGCCCATATGGAGGGGCGGCGCCGTCAATCACACCATTGATTTTGCCAAAGTGTTCGTCGCCTGGATCCTCACTTTCCTGCTAATCACCGACTTCGATCGTTTGCGGCGCATCATCTTCATTCAGGCGGTTTCGGTGCCCGTGATCTGTGCCATCTCCATCATCAAAGGACATAACCAGCCCCGGCTGGAGGGGGTCATTGGAGGAATTTACTCGAATCCCAACGACCTGGCGTTCGCGGTCGTGCTGACCCTGCCCTTCGCGCTCGCTTTCATGGTGACCAGCAAGAGCCAGCTGAAAAAAATGCTGTGGGTGGTGGCAATGCTGATCATGCTGGCGGCGCTGTTTCTCACCGCGTCTCGGGCGGGATTTGTCAACCTGGTGATCTCGGGCGCGGTCACGCTTTGGCATTTTGGCGTCCGCGGCAAAAGGCCCGGCCTGCTGGTGGGCATTATCCTGTCCTCCGTACTGCTGATGTCCGTGGCGGGTGGAAAGCTGTACGACCGTTTTGAAGCGCTGTCGGGCGACAGCACCACCGACGAGTCCGCCTATGGTTCTTACAAGGACCGTATGTTCCTGATGGAGCGGGCGCTGCACGGCATGGGTGAGCATCCAGTTTTCGGCCTTGGTGTGAACAACTTCATCACCTATTCGACGATCTGGCATGAAGTCCACATGACCTATCTGCAGATTGGCGTCGAGGGCGGCATCCCGGCCATGGTCCTTTACCTGATGTTTTTCTGGAGCGGGTTCAAAAACCTGAAGATATTGCGCAAGACGCGAAACCTCGACCAGCACACGGTCCTGTTCGTCGGCGCGCTCCATAGTTCGTTGATCGGTTTTGTGGTCGGCGCGTTGTTCGCCCCCGAAGCCTACCAGTTCTTCCCCTATTTCGCGGTCGCATTCACCGCAACGTTGTTACAAACGGTAAAGGAACGAGAGCTGGAATCCGGTACCACAGCGGTCCCACCCCCGAGGAAACCGCGACATTTCCTGGAGGTTTATGCCAATAACGGAAGAACAGACGCAGTCAGCCCTGTCCGCTGATTTGCAGGCGGCTCTGAGTTGCCTGGGCTGCGGCGGGAAACTCGATAGTGACCAATCGGGCGGTTTCGTCTGCCGGGCGTGCCAGCGCGTCTATCCGAACGAGAATGGGATCGCGCGTTTTGTGGATGCGCAGCAGTACGCGGCCAGCTTCGGGTTTCAATGGCATCGCTATCAGAAGGTGCAGCTCGATCACGACGAGAGACGGATTGAAGACCGCGATTTTCGCATGAAGACCGGCCTTCGCCCGGAGGAGTTGCAGGGCAAGCTCGTTCTGGATGTGGGCTGCGGCATGGGAAGATTTGCCGAAGTCGCGACCCGCTGGGGGGCGCGCGTAGTTGGCGTCGACCTGAGCGCGGCGGCCGAAGTAGCGGCGAAAAACTTGAAGGACCGGGAATTCGTTGCCTTTCAGGCGGATGTTTTCGCGCTCCCGTTTCTCCCGGGAAGCTTCGACATCATCTATAGCGTGGGTGTACTCCACCACACACCCGACTGTGAAGCCGCGGTCAAGATGCTGGAAAAATATCTGAAGCCGGGTGGCATTCTGGCCGTGTGGCTCTACAGCGGATACAACAAGTGGTACCGCTTTAGCGACATCTGGCGCCACTATACGAGCAGCATGAAGCCCACAACGCTGCACACGATCCTGAAGGTGGCCGTGCCGGTTCTCTACAACACGCAACTGGTCTTGAACAAGGTGCCGCTCGTGGGACCTCCGGTCGCGGGTCTGATGCATCACGTGTTTCCGGTGAACCGTCAGAAGAATCCGGAGTTGCGGATGCTGGACACGTTTGATTGGTATTCCCCGAAGTACCAGTCGAAGCACACCTACGAACAGGTATTCCGCTGGTATGAAGCGATGGGCATGGAAGACATGAGAGTGGGTGAGACCTCGATCGCGGTGCGGGGCCGCAAGCCTTTCAGGACGGCGTAGCGAATGCTTGTGGGTGGTGGGATTCGATAGGATCTGGCGCTTGCGATGAGTTACAGGAAGAAAGCCAATTATCTCAGGAAAGTGGTGCCCGGTGGGATTCTGCGCGCGCTGAGCGCCCCCGTGCGCGGCCCGGCGCACCTGCTTATGGCAGTCGCCGATCATTTCGAGCCCGCGGTGTCTCCCGAGGGTGGGGCAAAACGAGTTCCACGTCCTGAGCAGGAACGGCGCCTGGAGTTCTGGGTGCGCGAATATCCCAAGGCGGTGGACCGGTGGCGCGACCACGATGGCCGCCCCTTTCTGCATACCTACTTCTATCCTGCCGAGCAGTACGACGAAGGCTTGGTCGAAATGTTGGCCGACCATTGTCATTCGGGTTGGGGGGAAACCGAGATCCATCTGCACCATGGGTATCCGGAACCCGATACTGAAAACAACACACGGCAGATGCTGGCAGAATTCCGCGACCGGCTGGCATTTCGGCACCGCTGCCTGGCTATGGAGGAAGGTGAAAACCAGCCGCGCTACTGTTTTGTTCACGGAAATTTCGCGCTTGCGAACTCTCGCGATGGAATCAACTGCGGCGTGGACTCGGAGATGAAGGTCCTGGCCGAAACGGGCTGCTACGCCGATTTCACTCTGCCCACTGGGACTTGGCATTCCGCGCAAACGGCGAAGATCAACTCGCTATACGAGTGCGCTTTGCCGCTGGACGAGGCCGTGCCCCACCGGCGAGGAATTGACCTGGTGGCTGGCAGACGACCTCGGATCTTTCCTCTCATTCTGCAGGGTCCGCTCGTGGCCGACTTACGCCGCAGCGGGCATTCGCTTTCGCCCACGCTGGAGACCGGAGCAATTACGCAACCGAATCCGATGAATCTTCACCGACTGGCGCTGTGGAAACAGGCAAAAATCCGGGTTGCGGGCCGTCCGAATTGGCTGTTCATCAAGCTGCATTGCCACAGCATGGATCCGCTTCAGCAAGACGTCGTGATCGGAAATTCCTTCCGGAAGTTTCTTGAGGAGCTGGTGAGCGGCGCGGGCGAGAGAAGAGAAACTTTGCATTTTGTAACCGCCCGGGAGATGGCGAACATCGCTTTGGCTGCTTGCGATGGTAAAGATGGAGATCCCGGCGACTATCGCGACTACCGCTTCAAGCGTTTCAAGGATGTGCCCGCAGCGGCCGAAAAAACGGATTCTGTTCCGGCCGCTGTGAAAGGATAGTCAAGGCCCGTATGTGTGGAATTGCCGGAGTCGTAAGCGCAACCCGGGAGAGCAACATCACCGAAGCGGTGGTGCGGGAGATGTGCGACCGGATCATCCACCGCGGCCCGGACGATGAAGGCATCCTCGTCCAGGATGGAGCCGGCCTGGGCATGCGGCGCCTCTCGGTCATCGACCTTTCCGGCGGCCACCAGCCGGTGTTCAACGAAGACCGCAGCGCGTGGATCGTCTATAACGGCGAAATCTATAATTTCCCTGAGCTTCGCCCCGAACTCGAAAAGCGCGGCCATCGTTTCTACACGAAATGCGACACCGAAGTTATCATTCACCTTTACGAAGAGATGGGAGCCGATTGCGTTCAGAAGCTGCGCGGCATGTTCGCACTCGCCATCTACGACAAGACTAAGCGCAAACTGATCCTGGCGCGCGACCGGCTCGGCAAAAAGCCTCTGCACTACGCGCTGGTGAAGGACAAGCTGTATTTCGCTTCTGAGATCAAGTCCATCCTGGCAGTCGCGCCGGAACTGGCCGAAGTAAATTCCCAGGGGCTTCTCGAATACCTCTATTTCGGGTACGTTCCCGATCCCATTACTGCCTTTACCGGAATCCAAAAGCTGCCGCCGGGACACCTGCTCGAATTCGAAAATGGCAAGATCGCCATTCGCCAGTATTGGGATCTGCCGCAGTACAACACGCACACCCCAAAAAGCGAAGAAGAGTGTCTGGAAGAACTCGAGGCCCGCCTGCTGGAGGCGACCCGCATCCGCCTGATCTCCGATGTGCCTCTGGGAGCGTTTCTAAGCGGTGGAACCGATTCTTCCACCATCGTGGCGCTCATGGCTCGGGCCAGTTCGGGCCCGGTGAAGACGTTCTCCATTGGCTTCACCAGGGATGATTTTAACGAGTCGAAGTACGCGCGGATCGTCGCGCAGAAGTTCGGCACTGAGCATCACGAGATGATCCTCGAGCCGGACGTCGTCCAGACCGTCGAACATCTCACCAGCACGCTGGAAGAGCCGTTTGGCGATTCTTCCATGCTGCCCACGTATTATGTCTCGCAGATGGCGCGTAAGCATGTGACGGTTGCGCTTTCCGGAGACGGCGGCGACGAAGTTTTTGCCGGATATGACCGTTATCGCATCCACTCCGACCGGCGCATCTTTGAGCGTGTTCCCGAATCTGCGCGGCGCTTCTTTCGGGATCGGCTGTTTCAGCTTCTGCCGCGCACCATGAAGGGGCGCAAATTCAGTTACAACGTTTCGCTGCCGTGGCGCGAACGCTATGTGGACGGACTGTCGTTCGTGCCCGCTTTCGAGCGCGACACGCCTCTTCTCTCCGACGATTTTCGCGAGGTTCTACGCCGAAGCGACGATCCGCAGAATGTCCTGATGCGCTACTTTGCGAAAGCACCCGCCCAGGACCCGGTCAGCGAGCTGCTTTACGTCGATACCAAAACCTACATGGTGGGCGACATTCTCACCAAGGTTGACCGGATGAGCATGCTGAACTCTCTGGAAGTGCGGGTTCCCATTCTCGACCACCAGTTCGTCGAATGGGTCACGGGGCTGCCACCGGAATGGAAGCTGCGCGGCAGCAAGCAGAAATATATTCTGCGCAAGTTGGCGGAGCGCGTCGGAGTGCCCCGGGAGGCGCTGGATCGCCCAAAACAGGGATTCGCGCTGCCTCTGGTGCACTGGATGCGGAATGAGTTGAAAGAAACATTGATGATTCTGCTCGAGCCGCGCGCCTTGCAGCGCGGATATTTCGAGGCCGCAGGCGTTCGCAAGTTGATGAACGATCACCTCTACGGAGGCCGGGTGTTCACGAGCCGCATCTGGCGGTTATTGATGTTCGAACTGTGGCACAGAAATTTCCTGGAGAAATTTACCAAGCCCGCAGGACTATTCTCGCTTCCCATC
>OCTA010001201.1_pt1 | contig 23973 bp, 22 predicted proteins | sample 1538991 | NCBI WGS metagenome assembly OCTA01 (sample SAMEA3539302, study PRJEB22396) | soil metagenome | biome: tundra; feature: field; material: soil | place: USA | collected 2010-05 | depth 0.15 m | reverse complement strand
GGTCAGGGCATAAAGAAGACCATACAGGCAATTGTGATGGAGAACAAACACCGGGAAAATTGGTTTCATAACCCAGCACGTCGAACATCATTTGAAAATGTAAATGGGGTGGCCAATTACCATTTTCTGTTTCGCTACCTATGAAGGCTATATGATCTCCCTTTTTAATTTGTGTTCCAATTTTTAATGAGTCCAGACTCTTTTTAATGAGGTGGCCATATAATGTAAAAAATACAAAGTCCTCATTGATTGTATGTTTAAGGATGATGGGGGGGCCATAGTCTTTTTCAATACTATTATCCGCAAAATTAAAAATCTCCCCATCACATATCGCATGAACAGGTGTCTGCTTATCAATCCAGCAATCAATACCGGGATGATACATTCTGTATTCAGGACCGCTATTGCCTTCTATTTTAAATGCGTCGGTGGAGTAAACGGGTCTCGGTTCCAGGTAACCAGCCGCGAGTAAAGTATCCAGATTTTTTTCTTTTAACTGTTGTATCTTATTGGAGAACTCTATGGTATTTTGATAAGATGAAAAATTTCCCAGGAACAAACTACCAATACGTAAATCGGGTTGTTTAATTTTTTGAAATTTTTGCGATGGAAATAAATCCTTTATTGAAAATTCTTTTTTTGCAGCCCATTGTTTAAATGAAAGTTCGTTGGGTAACGGAATCATTCCGCAAGAAGCCCTGAATGAATAATACGCCAATGCCGGAGGAATATTTTTCCACTCGAACAATAATGGCCACGCCTGTTTATCAATGATCTGCAAATACACATTACCTGGTTCCTTCTTTATGTTGATAGCAGATTTGATAACGCTGAGAACCAACCTCATAGCTGTTAATACATACAATGCTTTCAGTTCTTCATCGAAAAGAGGAAATTTTTTATGGTAACCTGCTACAATCGGTAAAGCAGCTGAAAGCGGATCAGGCTGATCCATTACGCCATAGGCTATTGCCACCGCCAGGTCATTAATAGTCTGTGTATAGACAGAATCACGAAAGTCAATAATGGTTTCTACCCTTGGGTTAACCAGGGCATTACTCACAATGATATTATCATCATTAGCATCATTATGAATAACAGATTTTCGAAAGGATTGGAATTGAGGTTGAATTTTTTCAAAGGCATCCGTAAAATAAACAATACATTCTTTTTCTTCTTTTCTAAAAAGATGCTGGTATGGATATGTCCAACCAGCCTGTGCAATATCCCAGTCAAAAACCCTTGTCGCTTTTGGATGAGGAAAATCCTGCAGCATGTTGGTTATTTCACCATAGGCTTCTCCTAAACTATATCTCAACTCGTCCAATTGAGGGTTAATGGATGACCACATTCTTCCTGCAATCCATTCTAACAGGCGCCCTCTGCGGGTTTTATTTTCTGCATCAATAAAAGTAAATGAATAGATTCCCGATAGGGTTGGGACAATGCCCAGAAATTTTATGACATGTTTTTTCTTTTGAATATGCAGTAATAATGCTTCCTGGAAATCAAGTTAATCCGGATCGGTTTCCGGGCGATTTATTTTCAGAATATAACGAAGATTGTTTTCCGTTTCAATTTTATAATTATGATCCAACTCACTGGGAAGCATAGTGGTAGTTCCTTTAATACTATATTCCTTCAAACACAGTTCTTCGGCCTGAAGTACAGAGAGATAAACAGGGAGATGTATCAAGTCGGACATAAGATCTCTTAATCAAACAAATGTATTATCAGGTAATTAAAAAATAGAAAATATTTACTTGTCTGGGTAATTAGATTAGACCCGATTATAATATAAAAACAAAAACGCTTATTTAGGAATTAGCCCCGGCGCTTTTTTTACAACAACGACCGGTAAAAACCTGTTGAGCCATAAAGCGATCTTTTCGGCGCCGAATTTTCCAATATAGGATTCATAAGTGCCCTTTGAAATAGCCTTCAATATTTGTTTAGCAGCTTCATTTGCAGGTAGGCCTGATGCAATATTTTGCGATACAACGCCCAGGGGTTTTCCATCTTTGGTAACAGCATTTCGTGCAACATTGGTTTGAATATAACCTGGTGTCAGCAGGGTCACTTTAATATTCATGGGCGAAACTTCAGCACGCAGGCAATCGAAGTAACCGTGTAAAGCATGTTTGGCTGCTGCATAAGCCGACCTCATTGGGGTTCCTATCTTTCCCATTACACTGCTCATGACCACAAAATGGCCGCTTTTTCTTTCCACAAAATGAGGCAGCAACGCTTTTGTTATAATTATGTAACTGAAATAATCCAATTCCATTACTTTACGGTGTATCGCTATGTCGGTTTCTAGTACCAGTGAACGCTGGGAAATGCCGCCATTGTGTATCATGATATCTATGTGCCCGAAGCAGGCAATAGCTTCTGCTGTCCTGGCCTCTAATAAAGAAACATCTAAAAGGTCCAGCGGAAGGATTTTTACCTGTTCCACTTTACTGCATGCATTCCGCACCCTTTCCAACTCTTCCACCCTGCGGCTCGATAGTATCAGTTTCGCTCTTGCTGTTGAAAAAGCATATGCTAACGCTTCACCAATTCCGGAGGAGGCACCTGTAATCCAAATTACTTTATCATTGAAATTTTCAGACACTTACTTTTTTTTAAAACGCAACTTACAAAACTCTAGTGGAATTAATTAGTTTTTCGCGGTATTAGCCAAAGATGTTCCTACTGTCTTCTGTATATGAAAGAAAATCTCCAAGTACAAAGAGTAATAATGGTATAATTTCAATTAGGGATTTAATGCAAATTCAAAGTATACCCGCATCGAGAAAAGTTTCATATTACCAGATCATTATTCATTAAGCAACCTGTCCACCGTTTCATAAAACTTATTCTTCGATTCTATATAATATTCACCGCTTGCCGGACCATAAAAATTGGTATGTATTTCCCGTACGTATCCTTTTTTATCCATAAAAATAGTGGTAGGGAAAGACTTAATTTCTGTAAGTTGGGGCAGTGTTTTTTCAGTCTTTTTTTCATCGCCGGCAGCAACTCCCGTAATCAACAAGGGATATTTTACATCAAACAATTTTTTAAATTTAGTCACACTTTTTTTTGACCGGACGGTATCCGTAGTTAATTCATAAGCAAGCGCGATGATCTCAATGCCTTTGGAGCGGTTTCTTTCATAATAGTCTGCCAGAAACTTTGTTTCATCAAGACAGTTAGCACACCAGCTTCCCATCAGCTGAATGATCACTACTTTATTTGTATACTTTTCATCATTGATGGATACAGATTTACCTTCCAGGTCCCTGAAAGCAAAATTCAGTTTTGTGGAGACCTCACGCAAACGGGTAGGGTCCTCTGTTGTTGGCAGGGCTATGGAATCATTTTTTTTAGCTACCCATGTTTCCTTACCGGTATAACCATTATAAAAAACACCACCTGAAATCATATTTGCATGATCAATTTTTGCTTCAAATAAATGAATATTATCGCCATCAAAAGCGGATAGCTCCAGGGAGTCACCGGTTACTATTCCGGCCAGGTATCTGTAGTCTGCAGCAGGCGTTAAAAAACTTCCGGTGATGTTATTTCCTTGCTGTGCAAAAAGGGCCACTGCTTTGCGGATAGTACCGTTTGCCCGTGTAATGCTGACATCCCACCTGCCGGAAATATTATTTTTTGCATTGACCGTGGCGGAGCTGAATCTACCCTTCTCTTTTGCATAAGCATACATAGGCCAGTATTGGGTAGCGCCGGCCGTTCCTTTTATATAATTCCCCTGCAAATCGCCATTGGCAAGCTTTTGCAGCCTGAAAGAAGATTCAAAAGCCGGCATACTAACAAACAGGGAATCGCCAGCCATTTTCACATTGGTTATTCTTATACGCTCCCGTCCGTTAATTACGTACAAAACTGGTTTGCCCTGTTCTTGTTTTTGCTCTAACAGAAAGGGAACCTTCTTACCATCTTCTCTTTCAATCACTGCCCGCCAAAAATTGTTCAGTTGTTGCGTAACTTGCGCTCCGTCATCCACAAAAGCTAACAGGTAAATAAAAAATAAAATGCTTTGTTTCAATGCTGGAATTCCTTTTGTGCAAGTTCGGGTAAAATAATATATTGATTGTGGGAAAAAGATTATGAAAGAGATATTGAAAATGTAAAGGCAAGTACCCGGGCTTAAAATTCTGATGAAGAATGTTGACTAAAGGCGCCCGACACGAAATAACGATATACACCTGCCACAGCGGAATTCCTTATCTTCCGATTCATTTATAATCGTTATAAAAATCGTCTCATGAAATTATCCGGGTTTTTGCACATTATATCAGCATCGATCATTTTTCATTTTGCAAATGCGCAACAAACTGAACTGCTAAACAGTTATGAAAAGATTTTATATAATGCGAAAATATTTACAGCAAATATTGATAAACCCTATGCAGAAGCCACTGATGGCCGGCAGATGGCAATTTTTACAATGGCATAAAAGATTGTTACCTTTGAGATGAATCCTGGTTTGTATCATTAATTAATTTTTCAACTTAAATAATTCATATGAGAGTCGTTCTTTTGGTCCTGACAGTGATCACTTTTTGTTGCGGATGTAATTCTAAAAAGGAAGAATCCACTTCTAAAAATGAAGCACCCTCGACTAAGAATGAGGCGCCCTTTTCTAAAAATGAAGTACCCTCACCAGCCATACAAATAAAATCTGCAGTTTTGGCCGCTCCACTGGAAAAGAGAGATAGTTGCACGGTGTATGGATATAATGCTGATAAGCAACTCATACTTTTAAGAAAAGGCACTAATGAATTGATCTGCCTTGCAGACAATCCTGATGAACCCGACTTTTCTGTGGCATGTTATTGTAAGGACCTGGAACCCTTCATGCAAAGAGGGCGTGAACTGAGAAAGCAGGGCATTAAGGATCAGCAGCTGTGGGATGAGCGTGATAGAGAAGTTAAAGCAGGCACCCTGAAAATGCCCCAAGGACCTGCAGCATTGTATGTATATTCTGCCAAGGAGAAAGATTTTAACCCTGAAACCGGTGAAGTAAAGAATGGTTACCTGCGCTATGTAATTTATATTCCTTTTGCAACCGCTTCAAGTACTGGATTGCCGGAAAAACCATCTGCCAAAGGGATGCCATGGATTATGGATCCCGGTACCTACAGGGCACATATTATGATCAATCCTTAGAAAACAGCCTGGTCAGTTTTCCTGCTTACACGCAGAATAATAAAATTTTAAAATTACTCCAGTCCTAAAGTCTGGTACAAAAGATAATTGGATTTTACCAGCCTGAAGAAATTGATTATTTGTTACAGAATTATTGTTTGCAATTTATTAATCGTTATAAAGGAATTCCAAAAAAACAAACATAATAAAGCGTAGCAATTAGTAGGCTGGGCGGCGATCTACCCGATATTACCTGGGCATTGGCAATATTCCTCCTTGGTACAGGGGTCTGCTATATCCTTACCGGAAAATTAATGAGCAACCATAAAGAATATTATGCAAAAGTAATGGTGGTTGGCTATGCTTTAAATGCCCTATTTACATTTGGATATCTTCTTGTTTCTACACGGCAATAATTATTTTTCATAGTAGCGAGCCTGGGAATTTCAGAAGCCATAGGTTTCCGTCGTGGGATTCAATGCATGCCAAGAGTCTGAACGAAAGCAATGAAGTATAAGCATGGGGGCCGGCAGGAGGACAATCACAAATAATAACCGGATTGCCAAATTAGCAAGAGGTTTTATAGCTTTTTACTTATCATTTAATAATCACTTCATAATTATGGGAATCATCCAGGCAATTGCAACCATTATCCAGGCACGAGTGCTTTTTGTTAGAAATGTTTAGGGATTAACAGATAATTTATTCATTTTCCTTTGGCTTTTAACTTTGACAAGTTTTCACTCATTCTATACTTAACTACTTTGGCAACCAGCCTTAAAGGAAGAGGACAATCGAGGGGAAACCGAAGGGTTCCTTTTCCGCTTTTATATGGAGCCAGATCTTTTTTGAAGGCTTTGATTGCTGAAGGCATCGGATAGAGCCCAGTATGATTTTTGTAGGCGGCGATCCAGACAAGCATGCGACCATTTAATTTGAAGGCCGGCATCCCGTAGCTTATCACTTCGTCTGCAAGCGGAGCAGCATTTTTAATAGAAGTCCGGATTTGATTTACGCAATTTGCGTTTCTTTTGGAAAACCGGAGAGGTACTCCTCAAAATTGCTCGAATTATTCATATGCTAAATTGATTTTCCGGTAGCATTATCCAATACCTTTAATTAATAAAATTAAAAAATAAAAGCTTCAGGAAATGTATTTTAGCAGTGAATTAGACCTAACGATTCTATCTACCTACAATTTTGAAAAGGGGTAACTCGTTTTTAAATAATAAATCAAATAAATAAAGAACTAATATTTATGAACCAGGATACAGCAGCATTTGAGAAAGCAGCAGCATTATTAAAGGAATTACATTTTGATATTGTAAAAGAAGATACATCCCGGCCATGGGGCGGATTTTATGTAATCGATGAGGCACAGGCGGCTCAATTCGCGAAGCAATTTTTCCCGGAAGAAGATTTTGAGAAGTTAAAGATTTCAGAAAAACTCAGTCCTAAAATCTTGATGGTAGCGCCGTATAAACGGTTGAGCTGGCAATATCATCATCGCCGGGCAGAAATCTGGAGATGCATTGATGGCGAAGTAGCCGTTGCAACAAGCCATTCTGACCTGGAGGAAAATAACCATACTCTCAAAGTTGGCGATAAGATTAAACTGAGCCAGGGTGAACGTCACCGGTTAATCGGTTTGGAAGGATGGGGAATAGTTGCAGAAATATGGCAACATACGGACGCAGGTAATCCTTCGGATGAGGACGATATTGTGCGACTGCAGGATGATTTTGGAAGGTAAATCACCGACAGGAAAGGAAAATCAAGCAAAAAAAATCCTCCTGCTTTGCTGCAGGAGGATTTTGCATTTTATCTTATTCATCTCAAATTTGTCAGTCTCTGAGTAGAAGCTGATATCAGATTAATAACCCATATCACCCATTCCACCACCGCCCATAGGAGGCATAGCTGGCTTGTCTCTTTCAGGCTTATCACTCACTACGCATTCAGTAGTTAACAACATTCCTGCAATAGACGCTGCATTTTCCAATGCAATCCGGGTAACTTTAGTAGGATCAATAACTCCGGCAGCCATGAGGTTTTCATAAACTTCTGTACGTGCATTGAAACCATAATCACCTTTACCTTCCTTAATTTTTTGCACAACAATGCTGCCCTCAATACCACTGTTAATAACAATCTGGCGAAGCGGTTCTTCCAGAGCACGCTTTACGATCTGGATGCCTGTAACTTCATCATCATTGGCACCTTTAAGTTTAACGAGGCTCTCAACGGCACGGATGTAAGCTACTCCACCACCGGGAACAATGCCTTCTTCCACTGCGGCCCTGGTAGCATGTAAAGCATCATTTACCCTGTCTTTCTTTTCCTTCATTTCCACCTCAGTTGCAGCGCCTATATACAAAACTGCTACACCACCGCTTAATTTAGCAAGACGTTCCTGCAATTTTTCTTTATCGTAGTCAGATGTCGTCGTTTCAATCTGAGCCTTTATCTGGTTTACACGAGCTGTAATATCTTTCTTGACGCCTTTTCCACCAACGATAGTTGTATTGTCTTTGTCAATAGTAACTGAAGTTGCTTCACCTAGGTAAGTAAGGTCAGCATTTTCAAGTTTGTAACCCTGATCTTCGCTGATAACAATGCCTTTTGTAAGCACAGCAAGGTCCTGAAGCATTTCTTTCCTGCGGTCGCCAAATCCGGGAGCTTTCACAGCAGCCACTTTCAGCGTACCACGCAATTTGTTTACTACTAATGTAGCCAGCGCTTCACCTTCCAGGTCTTCTGCAATAATCAAAAGCGGACGGCCACCCTGTGCTACTTTTTCCAGGATATGAAGAATATCTTTCATGGCAGATATCTTCTTTTCGTAAATTAAAATGTATGGATTTTGTAACTCAACTTCCATCTTTTCGCTGTTAGTTACAAAATAGGGAGAGACATATCCTCTGTCAAATTGCATACCTTCCACCACTTCAACAGTAGTATCGGTACCTTTTGCTTCTTCTACAGTGATTACGCCTTCTTTACCCACTTTGGTCATGGCCTGGGCAATAAGCTTACCGATTGATTCATCATTATTGGCTGAAATTGATGCAACCTGCTCAATCTTATTATTGTTGTTTCCAACAGCTTCAGATTGTTTTTTCAAATGGTCAACGACTGAAATAACTGCTTTGTCGATGCCGCGTTTCAAATCCATTGGATTAGCACCGGCAGCCACATTTTTCAGACCTTCGCTAATGATTGACTGTGCAAGCACAGTTGCGGTGGTAGTGCCATCACCGGCAATATCAGCAGTTTTAGAAGCTACTTCTTTCACCATTTGAGCACCCATATTTTCAATTGGGTCTTCCAGCTCAATTTCTTTTGCAACGGTTACACCGTCTTTAGTAATACTTGGCGCACCAAATTTCTTTTCAATAACCACATTACGGCCTTTTGGCCCAAGGGTCACTTTTACGGCGTTTGCCAAAGTATCAACACCCTTCTTCATTTTATTGCGGGCTTCAATATCAAAAAATATTTGTTTAGACATATTGTTTTGTTTTAAGGTTAAAAAATGATTATTTCACTTTCATTAAAATATCCGAAGCTCTCATAATTAAATAATCCACTCCTTCAATTGTAATTTCTGTACCTCCATATTTTCCATAAAGTACAGTGTCTCCGGCTTTCACCTGGAGTGGCATAATGGTGCCGGTTTGTTCTGCGTATTTGCCTTTGCCTACAGCAACAACAGTTCCCTTCTGGGGCTTTTCCTTTGCTGTATCAGGGATTATTATACCGCCTTTCGTCTTTTCTTCGGCCGGGTTAGGTTTTACCAGAACTCTGTCATCGAAGAGTTCAAAAGTTTCTTTTGCCATAATCGTAAAATTTATTTTAAAGTTTTTAATAATTACCTTATTTATAGCCGAATAATTGTACCAAATCTTATAATCAGTTTTGTTGTCATATTTCCCGCAAGTCATGGCAGGAATTCTTAATACGAATCCGCCAAAATTTCATAAGGTGATTTAATGTGATTTTCATTCCAAAATGGGGTTTCGGGAAATGGGGTGAAGTTTTTGGGGGTTCTAGGTTAATATTATTCCAGACCCCAGTCTTTGCTGAGTTGTGATAACTCTTCTCCGGCCATGCGCTGCTCAAGGTAATGACCTTTCAACGTTTTTTGCCGGAAGGCTTCATATAGGGAAACTGCGCAGGCCACAGAAATATTCAGGGATTTGATGATACCAACCTGGGGAATTATAAAGTTTCCATCACAATAGTTCTTTATTTCATCACTTACGCCAAAGGTTTCGTTTCCAAAAACCAAAGCGACAGATTGGCTAAGGTCAAGTTTGAATAAATCCACCGCATTTTCGGTCAGACGGGTAGCATAAATTTTGGAATATCGTTTTCTTACTTCTTCAAAACATGCCTCTGCATCGGTAAACTGATGAATAGTAAGCCATTCTGCAGCAGTGGAGGAGCTGCGATATCCCCATTTCTTATGTGGTGGAATCCGGTTGTTTAGAATATAGACATCCTGGATGCCTATCGCATCGCTGGTCCTCATTACGGCAGATACATTGTGCGGATCAAATACATTTTCCAATACTACGGTCAGGTCTGGTTGCCGGTGACTGAGTACTGTAGTCAGACGTTTATGTCGTTCGGGTGTCATAAATAGGCGAAAGGTATCAAAATGAAAATAAAGACCCGGATGCTTCCTGCAACAGAATTCAATTATTATCCTCCAATGCGCCTTTCCTTTAGAACCTCCAGCACATCATCGATCGTTTTATTCTTAGCCTGTAAAAGCACCAGGTAATGAAAAAACAAATCAGCGGCCTCATTCAGAAATAATTTAGCGTTATTATCCTTCGCTTCAATGATCAATTCAACCGATTCTTCTCCCACTTTCTGTGCCATTGTATTAATTCCTTTTCTGAATAAGGATGAAGTATATGAATCAGCTACAGGGTGCTTTTTCCTTTTTTCAATAATTTTTTCCAGTTTCCGTAAAAAATCATCTGAAGTATTTTCTTCATTAAAACAGGTATCAGCGCCGGTATGGCATACAGGGCCATCCGGCTTTGCTTTAATTAACAAGGTATCATAATCGCAATCATGAATAATATCCGATAAATGCAAATAGTTGTGGCTTGTTTCGCCCTTAACCCACAGCCTGTCCTGGCTACGGCTGTAAAATGTTACAAACTCTGTTTCAATAGTCTTATTCAATGCTTCTTTATTCATGAAGCCAAGCATTAAAACGACATTCGTGTGAGCATCCTGCACAACTACGGGCATAAGTTCCATGTCATATTTAGAAAAATCAAGCCTGTTAATCATCTCTGAATAATCTTTCTTCATAATCTTACATTAATTTTTTTTTCTGATAAGAATTTTTTTAATTCAGGAATTTCAATTTCCTTAAAATGAAAAACACTCGCAGCCAGTGCAGCGTCGGCATTAGCGTTATTAAATATATCTGCGAAATGCTGCAAGGTTCCGGCTCCCCCTGAAGCGATAACCGGCACCGGCAATTCGGCAGAAAATATGGCGGTAATATCTTCTGCAAATCCATTTTTCGTTCCATCATTATTCATTGAAGTCAACAGAATTTCCCCCGCTCCCAAATTAACTGCTTTTTTTGCCCAATCAATGGCGGTTAATTCGGTTTTTATCCTGCCGCCATTTAAATATACATACCATTTCCCATTTGCCTCCTTTTTTGCATCAATGGCCAGTACCACACATTGGCTTCCAAATTCGTCCGCCATTTTTTCTACCAGATCCGGATCCATGAAAGCAGCCGAGTTCAAGGAAATTTTATCTGCGCCATTTTGTAATAACTCAAAAGCATTCTCTAGCGAACCTATTCCGCCACCCACAGTAAAAGGGATATTTATGTGAGCAGCAATTCTTTTAACTAATTCCACCAGCGTCTTTCGTTTTTCGACTGTGGCAGTAATATCCAGGAAAACCAATTCGTCTGCACCTTGCTGTGAGTAATACATCGCAAGTTCTACCGGATCCCCAGCATCGCGGATGTTTATAAAATTGACACCCTTTACAGTTCTGCCATTATTGATATCCAGGCATGGTATGATTCTTCTTGCCAGCATTAGTTACTTCTAATAAAATCCTGAATTTGTTGCAAACTTATCTTCCCTTCATATATTGCCTTGCCGATTATGGCTCCGCTGCAGCCCGCTTCTTTAATCAATATTAAGTCCTCATAGCAGGAAACACCCCCGCTGGCAATCAGATTTAACGAAGGAAACCGCTCCATTATTTCGTTATACAAAGTCAATGATGGTCCCTCCATCATGCCATCGCGGGAAATGTCAGTACAAAATACAGTATGAATTTGTAAACCCGTCAGGTTCTCTATGAAATCAAAGATTTCAATTCCGGTCTCTTCCTTCCACCCATGAATTCTGATCTTTTTTCCCAAAACATCCGCTCCTGGCAGGAATTTTTCTGGTCCGAAATCTCCAATCCATTGAGCAAAAAGTCCCGGGTTTTTAACAATTATGCTGCCTAAATTAACCATATCGGCGCCGGCATTCAATACAGCTTCTACATCATTGGTGGTTTTTATTCCTCCCCCGAAATCAATTTTCAATAATGTTTGTGTGGCAATTTTTTCAAGAGTTGCAAGATTTTTTAATCCTTGCCCATTTGCCCCATCAAGATCCACAACATGCAATCTTTTTGTGCCGCAAGCTTCAAAGCTTTTTGCAACTTCAGCCGGGTCATTATTGTATACTGTTTCTTTTGAAAAATCCCCTTTGGCAAGCCGCACACATTTACCGTTGATAATATCAATAGCGGGTATTAATTCCATTTACACCAGGTTAATGAAGTTTGAAATGATGCGGGCCCCTGTATTAGCCGATTTTTCTGCATGAAACTGGACGCCGTAAAAGTTATCCTTGTGCATAGCTGCGCTATAAGGAATTATATAATCTGCTTTGGCAATTGTTTGGTCAGACAACTCTGCGTAATAGCTATGCACGTTATATACAAAAGAATTTTCTTTAATTCCGCTGAATAAAGGAGAACCGAGGTCATAGATAGTATTCCAGCCCATTTGCGGAATTTTATATTTATGCAGGTCGCCGTGTTTCAAAGAATTTTCAAATTTCCTGACGTTCACACCAAATATTCCCAGGCATTTTGTATCGCCTTCCTCACTCTCTATACACAATAACTGGAGTCCAAGACAAATTCCTAATACCGGCTGCCGGAGAGAAGTAATCAATTCATCAAGTCCTTGCTTTTTTAGATATTCCATAGCTGAAAATGCATGCCCCACGCCAGGGAAAATTACCTTATCAGCCTTTTTTATTTCATCGGCATCATCTGTAACTTTTGCGTCTACTCCTAACCGCTGAAGTGCATACAGGACACTTTGAACATTTCCGGCATTATATTTTATGATGGCAATATTCATAAGATTCCCTTGGTTGTTGGTAAGGCATTATTTTGCGCATCTCTTTTCACAGCCATCTTAATTGATTTGGAAAATGCTTTGAAGATGGATTCAATTTTATGATGTTCATTAGTCCCTTCTGCCTTTATATTGAGATTGCATTTTGCAGCATCACTGAATGATTTGAAAAAATGGTAAAACATTTCTGTTGGCATCTCCCCTATTTTTTCCCTATTAAATTTCACTTCCCAAACCAGCCAGTTTCTTCCACCAAAATCAATGGCCACCTGGGCTAAACAGTCATCCATTGGCAACAAAAATCCATATCGCTCAATGCCTTTTTTATCGCCAAGCGCTATGGAAACAGCCTCTCCTAAAGCTATTCCCACATCTTCTATTGTATGATGCTCATCAATATGCAGATCTCCGTTGCAGGTTAAGCTGATATCTGTTCCTGAATGTTTTGCAAGTTGTTCAAGCATATGATCGAAAAAACCAAGGCCTGTATTTATTGATGATTTTCCTTCGCCATCAAGATTGAGCTCTATTTCTATTTTGGTTTCATTTGTTTTGCGGGTATGCCTTACTTTTCTTGGTGGTCTTTTTAAATACTCATAGATTTTTTTCCAGTCCTGTGTTTCCAGGGCAATTGTGCCCGCTAGCTCCTTGGCGGAACCTTTAATCTCACTTGTACCCAGTTCATCATGGTTATTTATCCATAATGCTTTGCATCCAAGGTTATCGGCAAGTTTTACATCCGTAAGCCTGTCGCCAATAACAAATGAATGTTGCATATCATATTGCTCAGGATTCAAATATTCCGTTAACATACCTGTACCTGGTTTACGTGTCGGCTTATTTTGGTGTGGGTAGGAACGATCAATAAAAATTTCAGAAAAAACAATTCCTTCATTTTCCAATGAACTCAAAATAAAATGCTGTACGGGCCAGAATGAGTCTTCGGGAAAGGCCGCCGTACCTAATCCATCCTGGTTGGTAACCATCACAAGTTCATAATCCAATTCACTGGCAATCTTTCCAAGACATTCAAAAACATGCGGGTAAAACTCCAGCTTGTTGAAAGCATCCAACTGGTAGGTAGGTGGCGCCTCCCTGATAATAGTACCATCACGGTCAATGAATAGAACTTTTTTAGTCATTTGGATATTTTTTTAATGCTTCAATTAATTGTTGATTTTCCTTTGGAGTACCCACTGTAATCCTAAGGCAGTTTTCGCATAAGGGCTCCTTACTCCGGTTTCGAACTATTATTTTCAGATCGGACAGGTTGCGGTATATTTTATCTGCATCAGTTGTTTTCAGCAAAATAAAATTTGCATCAGAGGGATATATTTTCCTGATAAAATTGAAAGACGCGAGCTGTTGGCAAAGGAATTTTCTCTGCTCAATGGTATTTATAATATTTGCATTCACCTTTTCAATACCTGTCAAAGCTTCCATACCAAGTTGCTGAGAAGCGAGGTTGATATTATAAGGCGGTTTCACTTTATTAAGAAGTTCAATGATCTTTCCTGAAGCAAAAGCAAGACCAAGTCTTAATGCAGCCAATCCCCAGGCTTTTGACATCGTTTGCATCACAATAAGGTTTTCGTATTCCGTGAGTTCCTGCAAAAATGATTTCTGGGCTGAATAATTAATATATGCTTCATCAATCACCACAAGCCCGGGAAAATTATTCAATAGTAATTCGATGTCCTTCCTGTTCATGTTATTTCCGGTTGGATTATTCGGCGAACAGATAAATAGCAACCTTGTATTTTTGTCCACCGCATTCAGAACACCTTCAACATCCAATTGAAATTCTGAAGTCAGTGTTACCTCTCTTAAAATAACGTTATTGATTTGTGCCCCCACTTTATACATTCCGTAGGTAGGCGGGCAGATAATTACATTCTCCATCCCCGGTTCGCAAAAAATCCGGAAAGCGAGATCAATCACTTCATCACTACCATTACCAATAAAAATATTTTGTGCGGGAATACCTTTCATTTTAGAAAGACCCTGTTTGAGCTCCCATTGAAGCGGATCGGGGTAGCGGTTAAAATTCTGTTTTAGCGGTGAACCATAGCTGTTTTCATTGGCGTCTAAAAATACAGAAGCTTCACCCGAATATTCAGTCCGGGCTGAAGAGTATGACTTCAGGTTTTTTATGTTATTCCGTACCAGTTTTTCAAGGTTAAACGTATTCATTTCTTAAGCTTTTTCATTCGAATCCTTATTGCATTTTTATGAGCCGTCAATCCTTCTGCTTCAGCCATTTTTTCCACAGCAAACCCTATACTTTTTATTCCCTGTTTATTAATTTTCTGAAAAGTAATTTTCTTAACAAAACTATCCACTGAAACCCCGCTGAAAGTCTTGGCGGAACCACCTGTAGGCAGGGAATGATTTGTCCCCGAAGCATAATCACCAGCACTTTCCGGAGACATATTTCCCAAAAATACGCTTCCCGCATTTTTTACAAGAGAAGATAACTTTTCCGCATTTTTTGAAGCTATAATTAAATGCTCGGGTGCATACTCGTTTAAAAAATCAAAAGCTTTATTTTTATCTAAAACGAGGAATCGCCTGTTCAGAAAACTTTTTTCAATGATATCTTTCCTTTCGAGGAAAGGTAATTGACGATGAATGTCTTCAATAACCCAGTCTATGATTTTTCTTTTCGGTGTTACTAAGATAACCTGGCTGTCTGCACCATGCTCAGCCTGGCTAAGCAAATCGGCAGCCACAAATTCCGGTATACAGGTTTCATCAGCATATACAGCCAGTTCACTCGGACCAGCTAACATGTCAATAGCAACTCCATCCCTGTTCACCAGGTTCTTTGCACAAGTAACATATTGGTTTCCCGGGCCAAATATTTTATCAACTTTATCCAAGGATTGGGTTCCATAAGCCATTGCTGCTATTGCCTGCGCTCCTCCACCCTTGTAAATCTTATCAACACCAAGAATATTAGCGGCGTATAAAATTGCTGCGCTCACGTTTCCATCTTTTTGCGCAGGTGTCGTTAGAGTTATATTTTTACAACCGGCAATCTTTGCTGGTATTGCCAACATTAACAAGGTTGAAAATAATGGCGCACTGCCTCCGGGAATATAGAGACCAACTTTTTCTGCCGGCATGCTTTTTCTCCAGCAGGTAACACCCGGTGCTGTAACAATCTTCTTTTCTTTTAGAATTTGATCCTGGTGAAACCTTTCAATATTCCTTTTTGCAAGAAGCATGGCTTCTTTAAGGCTGCCCTCTAAATAGTTCCCGGCTTCCCTTATTTCTTGTTTTGTTACCCACAGCTTTTCCGGGGAAAATCCATGAAATTCTTGTGAAAACTTTTTTACCGCTTCATCGCCATTTTCTTTCACCTCGTTGATAATATGGGTGACGGTTTCTTCAAGGTTTTTTGTTTCAAAAGCCGGCCTTTTCATTAAGGCTGCCCATTCTTTTCTCGAAGGATTAACACTGATAGTTCTCATTGACTTTCCTGTTTAAAGAATCATTTTTTCTATTGGCACAACAAGTATGCCCTCTGCACCATATGATTTTAATTTTTCAATAATCTCCCAAAAATCACTTTCATTCACCACGCTTTGTACACTGCTCCATCCGCTTTCAGCAAGAGGAACGATGGTGGGGCTTTTCATACCTGGCAAAACCGAAGCTATATTTTTCAACTCATGATTGGGAGCATTCAGCATGATGTATTTATTATTCCGTGCAGCCTTAACAGCATCAATTCGCATCAATAACTTTGACAGAATTTCAAGCTTTTCTTTGGATAAATTCTGATTGGAAATGAGTACAGCTTGTGATTGCAGCACTACTTCCACTTCTTTTAATCCATTTGTAAATAACGTGCTGCCGCTGCTAACCAAATCACAAATGGCATCTGCAAGGCCTATTCCGGGAGCAATTTCAACGGATCCGCTTATTTCATGAATTTCGGCGGTTACTTTATTTACATTAAGAAAATTTTGAAGTAATGCGGTATATGATGTCGCGATTTTCAGATTATTTAAATCTGAAACAGCGGAGTAATTAATATTTTTTGGTATGGCTATACTCAGCCGGCAACGGCCAAAGCCAAGTTTATTTATTACGTCGATATTTTTGTTTTTTTCATACACAACATTTTCGCCCACCAATCCTATATCTGCAACGCCGTCAAAGACATATTGAGGAATATCATCATCGCGAAGGAAATACACCTCGACAGGGAAATTAAAGGACACTGCTTTCAGTTGCCGGTTACCGTTATTGATCTCAATACCACATTCCTTCAGTAGATGAAGAGAGTGATCATACAATCTTCCGGATTTCTGGACCGCTATTTTTAGCATCATAATTGGTTTAAAATTAAAAGAGGCTCACTTTGCAGTAAGCCTCTTTTGAAAATATGTTCATTCACATACCAGTCAACATAGCTTACCTTTGGGTAAAAAATGATGGTGATGTAGGTGAAAAGATTGAATCATTGGAGTGCAAAGTAAAGAATGAAATTTTATTACACCAAATAAAATTTAGGAATCTTATCCGGTATATTATTCCCAGCTAGAGGATAAGAAAAGCAAAATCTGTTAAGTTTCAAAACGGAGCAATAGAGACACCAATACCATCCCCGTTACTATAAATAATTTTCCCGCTATCAAAAGTTACCCCCAACGCCACATCTTCAGCGAGTAGCAAAGGTCCATCCATATCAACATAATCAATAAAAGGCAATAATTGAGCAATGGCTGCGGTTCCCACTGAACTTTCATTCATACTTCCTACCATTACCTTCATGCCAAGTTCGCGCGCTTTCGTTATCATGCGCAAAGCGGGCGTGATGCCGCTGCATTTGGTAAGCTTAATGTTTATTCCATGAAAGAAACCTCTACATTTTTCGACATCATTTTCTGAAACGCAACTTTCATCAGCAATAAGCGGCAGCGGAGACTTTTCGCGCAGAAATTTCATGCCCTCCCAATCATCCTTTGCAAGCGGTTGCTCAATAAATTCAACACTAAGTCCTTTGAAGATCTCAATTTTTTGAAGCGCATCCTCTGCTTTCCATGCGGCATTAGCGTCAATTCTAAAAGTTGATGATGTATGTTTTCTGAGCTCACGGATAATTTCAATATCTCTATCCGTGCCCAATTTTATTTTATAAATAGGCCATTGTTTTTCCTCCATCTTAAGAACCATTTTTTCCAAATTGTCAATTCCAATTGTGTAATCGGTAAGCGGATTCAGGGAAATATCCCCATCCCACAAAACATGTAAGGGTTTTTTATTAAGTTTCCCAAAAATATCCCAGCCTGCCATATCAAGGGCACAGACCAAAAACGGGTTACCAGGCAAGAGATGATGAAGGTAATGCCAATATCTTTCCGGACTTGTGAAAGCAAATTTTTCTATAAGGGCTTTTTTTGCTTCAATATCATCAATCATTTTTTCAACGGTAATATTGTAATACGGTATCGCAGGTGCTTCGCCATAACCCTTTATTCCAAAGTATTCCAGTTCCACGAGAAGAGATGGCTGGTGCGTTTTGGTACCTTTCGAAATAGTAAATGGATGCAGGAACGGAAGATTAACTGACTTGTATTTTACAACCATTAGATGCCTGTTACTTAATTCTTGGAAATGGGAAAGCCTGGGTATTTACCTGCCACTTGCCACAATATATTTTTTTACTTCATCATTATATTCATTTTCCTTCAATAGGTCTTCGAGGTTGAGATGTAACCGGTATTGCCAGAAATGGTGTGTATTTGAGGGAACATTAATTCTTTCTTCAAGGGGATTTTCTCTCCTGATCTTTCCATCAATGCCCAGCAGATCCTGCAGCAGAAATATACTCCACATGGCGGGAGAATATAAATGTTGCACCACAATTTCCCTGTTAATCCATGGCTCACAAAACTGCGGCGCTTCACCATAATGGCCCAGCAAGTTATTATAAAACCGTTGAGTCTTCCCCCTGTCTTCTTCCCACCAGGCCCTGATGGTGCTCATATCATGAGTGGAAGGCGCTACCACAGCCATGTACGGCGAATCATTGGGGTGAAAGAATTCTTTTTTCGGATCCTTTGGCATACGCTCTATTTCAAGACTCAGGATACCAAGATCCTTCATCACTTCGGGAACGCAATGAGGAACCATTCCAAGGTCTTCCCCACATATCAGCATATTGGTGCTGCGTTTCAGTTCGGGTAACTTTTTGAGTGCTTCATTTTTCCAAAAATCATCCTGCCTGCGATAAAAATAGTTTACATATAATTCGTACAAACCTCTTTTTGTATCATCCCCAAGGTTTTGAAAGGAGTATGTATTGGGAGCGCCAATTCTGAAATGAAATTTCTTCCCATCGGAATTATTTTCTTCAATAAGTATGATGTTGCTGATGAGATCGAAAAGCCCTTGTTTTATTATATCTCCTCCTTCTATTTTCTGCTGATCAAAATATGTGGCTATCCCCTGCTGGGTCATGTGATCTTCTTTGAAAATGTATCGGCCATCTTCAGGGCCATCAAGGAAAGTCTCTTTCACGAAACCAGCCTTATCCTGGAAAATATCAACGATTATTTTATCTGTAACATATGGTTTACAATAATAGTCATGATTAAACCAAATATTGTTGTTATGAAATTCTGAAATATCAACAGGTATTGCAGGAACAAATCTTCCCATTATCCCTTCCACTGCATGCAAAGGAATACTCCAGATTCTGAAAAAGCCGAGAATATGATCTATTCTAAAAGCATCAAAATATTTACTCATCTGGTCAAAACGGCGGCGCCACCACATAAAGCCGTCTTCCTTCATTTTTTCCCAGTTATATGTGGGGAATCCCCAATTTTGTCCTTTTACTGCAAAGTCATCAGGGGGCGCTCCGGATTGTTCATCCAGGTTATATAAAGCTGGATTGGCCCATGCATCACATCCGAAACGGTGGATACCAATTGGTATATCTCCTTTTAGAACTATTTTATTCTTATGCGCATAATCCACTGCAGCCTTCATTTGGAGGTGCAGGTGATATTGAATAAAATAAAAAAAGACTATTTCATCATAATGCGCCGTTGATGGAGATACAAGTTTTTGAATCGCGGATTCATTGTATGTACTATTGCTTTTCCACTTGCTGAAATCCGCCGTACTGTATTTATCCCGCAGGTAGGAGAATGCTGCGTAAGGAACCAGCCAGTGGCGGTTTAGCTCAAAAAATTCAAAAAAATCAAGATCATTTTTGAAAATTTTCTTTGAGGCATTAAATATTTCTCGTAAAGCAGACCATTTAAATTTCATGACCTGTTCGTAATCCAAAACAGGAAGGGAATTTAATTGTTTTCTTTTCTTCTTTAATGGCTTCACAATATCCGCCCATTCTTTGCCCGCAATTTTTTCGAGATTGATATAAAGCGGATGCATGGCAAAGGCAGAGATCGCGGCATAAGGATAGGAGTCGTGCCACGAATGTTCTGAAGTAGTATCATTTACCGGCAATAACTGTATTAATTTCAAACCGGTTTTCTTTGCCCAATCCACCAATAGTGGTATGTCGGTAAATTCACCAACGCCAAAGCTTTTTTGAGAGCGAAGGCTAAAAACGGGTACTGCCACTCCGGCGCCACGCCAACCCGGAACAGGACAATTTACAAAACCATCATGAAGGACTGTTAGTTCGGCTCCGGTAGAATATTTACGTATAACCCGGTTGTTACCATCTTCAAAGCGTGTCTTCTTTTCTTCAGGATTATAAATACCGTATTTATAGGTCGCCGGCCATTCGTTTTCATTCAGGTTTACCCTGGCAACAAACCAATGATTTTCGGGCTTCATCAACAAAGGATCTGTTGAACTCCACTTTTTCAGGTTTTCGGTAGAGCCAGTCAGGCAAATAATCTCTCCGGGTTGAAGCAACGGAGCTTTTATCCTAAACTCATGAGTAAACTTTTTAACCTGCGGAGATTTTGATATGGTAACTTTGGGATTAAGTACTTTACTAAATGGTCTTGAAAAAAAAACGTTACCAATTGCGCCTGCTGCATTCCAGGTATCATAAACAGCCATTTTGCCGGCGCTGATCTGGGACAAATCGATCACCCTGTTTTCTTCCCCTTCAATTACCAGTGCACCATTATTTTCACGTAAAATATATTTATATAACAGAACATCATCAAAGTCGTCAGGAAAATCAATTTGTAAGCGCCAGTAATCATTATTGAAATAAGACATTTCAACTGCCTTACCCGGATTATTATTCCCAAGCCAATCATTATTTCCGGAAATGCAGAACGCCTGCCCGTATTGGGTATGAAATCCTATATAAAAGTCAATCGTCATCTATTATATGGTTAAAGTAAGGCAATTTAATGAGTTTGGCTAACAATGTAAAAAATACACAATCTAAAACCTTGATCCGAAAAATATATTAGCCGGTATCTGCGAACAGCTTGGCCGGATTAAAATAAAAAAAAGTAACCAAACCAAATTATAAATGCCAGGAAGCCCAACCAGACGGATATGATTTTATTTTTCTTAGAAACCTCACCTTTCGTTTGCCGGGAAGTGTAGGCTGCAATGATTCCAAACGGACCTATAAACACTCCGATTACAAACCAAAGCACACTTATTTTAAACTTATCTTTTTTCTGGTCGTAATAGTCTGTGATTAACAAATCCGGATTTATTCTAAGATCGCGCCTAACCTTATGTTGAACAACCTTAAAATATATTTTCTCAAAGAAATTGAGTTTGGTGCCACTTGCTGCTTCAAATTGCCTGGCCGACATATGCACAAATGAAGAAGCTTTCAGGTAATCGGGAGTTGTAATATTTGTTTTGGCGGCGGATTGGTTGATCTTAAGGAACGAGAACGAAAAACTATTTTGGGAATTTAACAGGATTAGTAATATAAAAATGCCGCAGCATGCCGGAATTTCTTTTCTCATACGGTAGTTCCTTTATATTTTGAATTTTAATAGTCTTGTATTGCAAATGTAATTTTTAATTGATGTAAATAAAAAAAGAGGTCGCAAAATTTGCAACCCCTTTTCATTTTATAAAAAAATTCCGCTCTTCTATTTTACTTCCTCAAATTCTGCATCTGTAACATTATCCTCAGCATGAGCGTGCGCTTCTTCTCTGCCTGCGGGCTGTTGTGCATTTGGCTGGGGACCACCATTACCGCCACCTTGCTGGGTAGCTTTATACATTTCCTCGCTGGCGGCTGTCCATGCTGTATTCATTTCAGCAACTGCTGTATCAATTGCGCTTACATCCTGTGATTTGTGCGCTTCTTTTAGTTTTGCAAGCGCAGATTCAATAGGGGCTTTCTTATCTGCCGGAATTTTATCACCATATTCCTTCATTTGTTTTTCTGTCTGGAAAATAAGGCTATCGGCCTGGTTAATTTTTTCAACCTTTTCCTTCGCAATTTTATCAGTTGCTTCATTGGCTTTAGCCTCGTTTTTCATTTTTTCTATTTCTTCCTTGCTCAATCCGCTTCCTGCCTCAATTCTGATATTATGCGATTTGCCGGTGCCTTTATCTTTCGCTGAAACGTTGAGAATACCATTTGCGTCGATATCGAAAGTCACTTCAATCTGTGGAACTCCTCTCGGTGCCGATGGAATACCATCGAGATTAAATGTTCCGAGGCTTTTATTCTGCGAAGCCATAGGCCTTTCACCCTGTAAAACATGTATCTGAACTCCCGGCTGGTTATCACTTGCTGTAGAGAATGTTTCCATTTTCTTGGTAGGAATTGTCGTGTTACTTTCGATTAACCTTGTCATTACACCACCCATGGTTTCAATTCCTAAGGATAAAGGCGTTACATCGAGGAGTAAAACATCTTTAATTTCCCCGGTTAACACACCACCCTGGATAGCTGCTCCAATTGCAACCACCTCGTCAGGATTTACGCCTTTATTTGGTTTTCTCCCAAAGAACTTCTCAACCATTTCCTGAACCCTGGGAATTCTTGTAGAACCACCTACCAGTATTACTTCGTTTATATCAGCCACGGTGAGATTAGCATCCTTAATAGCAGCTTCACAAGGTTTTAAACATCTTGCAAAAAGATCGTCCGAAAGTTTTTCAAACTGTGCCCTGGTGAGTTTTTTTACCAGGTGTTTTGGAACGCCGTCAACTGCTGTGATGTAAGGAAGATTTATTTCAGTTTCACTGGAGGAGGATAACTCAATTTTTGCTTTTTCTGCAGCTTCTTTAAGGCGCTGCCAGCTCATTGGATCTTTATGCAGGTCAATGGCTTCATTTTTCTTAAATTCTGCTGCCAGCCAATCCATAATTACTTTATCAAAATCGTCACCACCAAGGTGAGTATCGCCATTAGTAGATTTCACTTCAAATACTCCATCACCAAGTTCGAGTATGGAAATATCGAATGTACCGCCACCAAGATCAAAAACTGCGATTTTTTGATCAATACTCTTTTTGTCCAATCCATAGGCAAGTGCAGCAGCAGTCGGTTCATTTATAATACGGCGTACATTCAATCCGGCTATTTCTCCGGCTTCTTTGGTTGCCTGCCTTTGTGCGTCATTAAAATAAGCCGGTACAGTAATAACTGCCTCATTGACTTCCTGTCCCAGGTAATCTTCGGCAGTTTTTTTCATTTTCTGTAATATCATCGCTGAAATTTCCTGAGGGGTATATTGCCTGCCATCTATATCAATACGAACAGTATTATTATCACCTTTTACAACCTTGTAGCTCCAATGTCCCGCCTCACTGGTTACTTCATCCCATTTATGACCCATAAATCTCTTTACGCTCATTATGGTATTAAGTGGATTGGTAATCGCCTGCCTCTTGGCCGGATCACCCACTTTGCGTTCTCCGTTTTTCAGAAAAGCTACAACCGAAGGAGTTGTTCTGCGGCCTTCATCGTTCGCAATTACAACAGGCTCATTTCCTTCCATAACTGCAACGCAGCTATTGGTTGTACCTAAATCTATACCTATAATTTTTGCCATGATTTTTAAGTTTTATTGAAATAATAATGACAAGGTTTATGCCAATAGAGTAAAAGTGAAAAAATGGCAGACCAATTTGAACTCAGTCTAATTGGTTGCTGCTTTTTGGCAATCAGTCTTTTAGCCAGGTTAGGAAATACTGCAACGAAAAGTTCATTACAGAACTTTATTCGCTGCCAATATTGATCCTGAAGTTTTGAAAGTAAAATGCTTCTGGGAAAGATAACTGAATGTTACTACAATGCATGTAGTGAATACGCGGGCTATCGTCGGATAAAAATGAATTTTTTCGACAAGAAATTTCAGAATAATATAATTAAGAAGAAGATTAATGGCTACTATTACCATATACCGGAAAAGTTGTACCGCTCCCCTGAGTTGAGATGAGTTAAAAACAATATATTT
>OCTA010001200.1_pt1 | contig 23980 bp, 12 predicted proteins | sample 1538991 | NCBI WGS metagenome assembly OCTA01 (sample SAMEA3539302, study PRJEB22396) | soil metagenome | biome: tundra; feature: field; material: soil | place: USA | collected 2010-05 | depth 0.15 m | reverse complement strand
GCGCTGGGCGAGCGCCGCGCGCAGTAGCTCGTCCAGGTCCTCGTCGCTGAGCGCGTCCAGCTCGGCGTGGCGGGACGAGCCCGCGGCGAGCCCGAAATCCGGGTCGGCGGAGACCACCTCGGCCAGTTCCGCGACCGTCGGAGCGCTGTAAACCTGGTGGACCGGGAGACCTACGCGATACGTGTCGGCGACGCGGGCGACAAATCTGGTGATGGTCAGCGAGTGGCCGCCGAGGGCGAAAAGGTTGTCGTGCACGCCGACCGGCTCCTGGGTGGCGAGGAGGTCGCTCCAGATCCGGGCGAGGGTCGCCTCGACCGGGTTCCGGGGCTGGACCCGGCCGGCCGACGATGGCGGAGCACCCCACCGCGGGGCGGGCAGCGCGGCCCGGTCGACCTTCGCATTCGGCGTCAGCGGAAGCGCGGGCAGCGCGACCACGAGCGCCGGGACCATGTAGTCGGGCAGCGCGGCGCGCAGGTGCGGCCGCAGCTCCTCAAGCAAGTCGGTGCCGGGCCGCGCCGCGGCGCTGCTCCGGCGGGGCACGACGTACGCGACCAGCGCAGGCTCACCGGCCCTGGTGGCGGTGAGGACGGCCGCCTGGCGCACGTCACGGTGTGCGCGCAGCACGGCCTCGATCTCGCCGCACTCGATCCGGAAGCCGCGGATCTTCACCTGGTGGTCGTTCCGCCCGATCAGCTCGAGGCCCGCGCCTTCCCGCCACCGGCCGAGGTCGCCGGTCCGGTACATGCGCGCCCCTGGCTCGTTGCTCCACGGGTCAGGCCTGAACGCCCGCGCCGTGAGCCGCGGCCGGTCGTGATAGCCGCGGGCAACGCCCCGGCCGGCCAGGCAGACCTCACCCACCACCCCGGCCGGCACCGGCATCAGGCGCTCGTCCAGGACGTATACGCGGGTGTGATCGATCGGCGGCCCGATCTCGGCCGCCGCTGCCGCGCTGGTGACGACCCCAGCCGCCGACCACACCGTGGTCTCGGTCGGGCCGTAGAGGTTCCACAGGACGACACCGGGCGCCGTCAGCAGGTCCGCGAGATCGGCCGGGAGGGTCTCACCGCCGCAAAGGCGCAGCCGCAGGCCGGCGGGCACGCCGCCCGCCGATTCCAGCAGCCGCCACGTCTGCGGCGTCGCCTGCATCGCGGTCGCGGCCGTCCGCTCGATCAGCGACCGCAGCCGGTCGGGCTCGCGGGCCTCGTCGGCGGTTGCGATCACGAGGTCGGCGCCACAGACCACGGGCAGCAGAAGCTCGAGGAGGGCGATGTCGAACGACAGCGTCGTGACGGCGACGAAGCGGTCGTGACGGCCGAGCCTGAGCGCGCGCCGGAATGACGCGAGCAGATTCGTGACCGCCCGGTGCTCGATGCCGACGCCCTTAGGCTGCCCGGTCGAGCCGGAGGTGAAGATGACGTAGGCGAGCGCGGCGGCGGGCACGGGCACCGGAGCTAGCGGCGACGCGGCCGTCGTCGCCGGGTCGTCGACGCAGATCACCGCGGCGCTGTCGGCCACTGACCGAGCGAGATCGCGGTGCGCGGCGTCGGAGAGGATGATCCCCAGGCCGGCTCCGCGGGCCATCGAGGCCAGCCGCGCCGCCGGGAAACCCGGATCCAGCGGTACGTAAGCGCCGCCGGCCCACCACACGCCGAGCAGCGCCGTCAGCATGCCGATGCCGCGCCCGACGCACAGCCCGACCGGCGTTTCCGTGCCGACGCCGCGGTCGGCGAGAGTCCGGGCGATCCGGGCGGCGCGATCGCACACCTGGCTCATCGGCAGGGCCCCGTCGCCATCGATCACGCGGGACGTCGACGCCTGGAGCAGGCGCCGGACGTCCACGCCCTCATCGGCGCCGGCCGGGAGCGCCTGGCGGTTGCGTCCGATGATCAGCGCGTCGCGCTCCGTGTCCGACAGCATCGGCAGGTCGGCCACCAGAGTGCCTGGAGCGTCCGCCGCGTGCTCGAGCAGGTGCACCACGCAGCGCAGGAAGCGGTCAGCCCAGGCCTGGTCGAACAGGTCCGTGCTGTATTCAAGCACCAGCTTCGTGGCCTGGTCGGCCGCGGCGTCCACGTACATGGTGAGGTCGAGTTTCGCGGTCCCGGTGAGCACCGCCTGGCCGCGTGCGGTGACACCAGGAAGGTCCATCGCGGGTGGCGTGAGCGACCCGTAGACGAACTGAACCTGCGCGAGCGGCGAGTACGCGAGCGTGCGGTCCGGGACGAGATCCTCGACGAGCTTCTCGAACGGGAGCTGCTGGTGCGACAGCGCATCCAACGTGGTGTCCCTGACCTGGCCGAGCAGCCCAGCGAAGGTCGGGTCGTCGGCCAGCGACATACGCAGCGGGACGGTGTTCGTGAACATGCCGAGGATCGGGTCAAGCTCGGCGTGGGTTCGGCCGCCCACCTGGGTGCCGATCACGATGTCGCGCTGGCGCGCGTAGCGTGACAGCACCACCGTGAAGCCGGTGAGGAACAGCATGAACATGGTGGCGTTGGCACCGTGGGCCACCTCGGCCAGGCGCCGGGTCGTGGTGGCGTCGACCATGACCCTCGCGGCCGCGCCACGCGTGGACTGACGGGCAGGCCTGGGCCGGTCAGCGGGCAGCGTGAGGACGTGCGGTGCGCCGCGGAGCCGCTCGCGCCAGTAGCCCAGCTGCCGGTCAAGCTCCTCGCCGCGCAACAGGTCGTGCTGCCACACGGCGTAGTCGCCGTACTCCATCGACAGCGGCGGCAGCGACGCGGGCGCACCGGTCGTTTCGGCCAGGTATACGGCGGACAGCTCGCCGATCAGGATCTCCATGGACGCGCCGTCGCTGATGCTGTGGTGCATGACCAGCACGAACAGATGCCGGTCGGGCCCAGCGCCGACCAGCGCGGCCCGGATCAGCGGCCCGGCGGCCAGATCGAACGGCTGGCGAGCGCGGCCGGCCGCGATTGACTCGGCCTGCCGGGTGCGCTCGGCGTCGTCGAGCGACGCAGGAAGCTCGATGCCCTCGATCGGCACTGTGCCGGTGTCGGCGACGATCTGCTCAGGTACGCCGTCGAAGGCGACGATGCTTGTCCGCAGCACGGAGTGGCGCGCGACCATGGCGTCCATCGCCCGTTGCAGCGCGCGGGCGTCGAGCGGGCCGCCGAGCCACATCGCATACGCCATGTTGTACGTCGGTTCGCCGGGATCGAGCCGGTCGAGGAACCACAGCCGCTGCTGCGAGAACGACACGGGGAAGCGCATGGGAACGAACCTACCTCCGGTCGCCGGGAACGAGTGTCCGCAGCACATCGCCGGCCTGCGCACCGCCGGGATCGGCCGGTTGCGGCCGCCGTGCCGGGCCCGGCGAGTCTGCCGCGCCACCGCCAGCGGCGGCCACCTCGGCGGCCAGGGCCGCGACCGTAGGATCGGCGAAGAGCGTGCGGATGGGCAGATCGACGCCGTAGGCGGCCCGGATGCGGGCCATCATCCGGGTCGCGGTCAGCGAGTGGCCGCCGAGCGCGAAGAAGTTGTCGTGCACGCCAACCGGCGCCGGCAGCCCGAGCAGTTCGGCCATGATCGCCGCGAGTCGCGACTCGGTCGGCGTCCGCGGCGCGACCGGGACCTGACCGGGGACCGCGCCCCAGTCCGGCTCGGGCAGCGCGCGGTGGTCGATCTTCCCGCTGCCGGTGAGCGGCAGCGCGGGCAGCACCACGAAGGCGGACGGCACCATGTAGTCAGGAAGCACCTCGCGAAGGTGCTCGCGCAGCTCAGCGGGCGGGCGGTCGGCACCGGAACGGGTGACGAGGTAGCCGACGAGCCGGACGTCGTGGCCCCCGCCGCGGACCGACACCACGGCCTGCGTGATGTCGTCGTGGTCCCGCAGCGCCGCCTCGACCTCGCCGCTCTCTATCCGGTAGCCGCGGATCTTGATCTGCCGGTCCGCGCGGCCGGCCAGCTCGATCCGCCCGGACCCGCGCCACCGGCCGATATCGCCTGTCCGGTACAGGCGTGCGCCGGGCCGTCCGCCGAACGGGTCAGGGACGAACCGGGCCGCGGTCATGCCGGGCGCGCCGTGGTAGCCGTGGGCGACCCCGGCGCCACCGATGCAGACCTCCCCGAAGACGCCGGGCGGGACTGGCCGCAGCCGGGCGTCGAGCACGTACAACTGGGTCGCTGCGATGATCGACCCGATCTCGATCGGGGCCGGGGAGGGGGCGACGGCGGCGCCGCCCGAGTAGATCGTGGTCTCGGTCGGGCCGTACAGGTTCCACAGGCGCACTCCCGTGCCTGCGCCCAACGCGTCGGCGAGGTCCCTGGGCAGCGGCTCCCCCGCGGTCATCCGCAGCTTCACCCCGGCCGGGATCTCGCCGGCGTCGACGAGCATCCGCCACCCGGCCGGCGTCATCTGCAGCGCTGTCGCGCCACTGCCGGCCAGCAGATCCCGCAGCCGAGGCGCGTCGAGCGCCTGCTCCGCATCGGCGATCACGACGCACCCGCCGGCCAGCACCGGCGCGAGCAACTCGACCAGGGCGATGTCGAACGCGAAGGTCGACACCGCGACAAACCGGTCCTGGGGGCCGAGCGCGAGCATCGGCCGCAGGGCGTTCAGCAGCGCGGCGATGCCGCCCTGGGTCACGCTGACCGCCTTCGGCCGGCCGGTCGATCCCGAAGTGAAGATCGTCACGGCGGTGGCCGACGGCGGCAAGTCCAGCACAGGCTCGGCGCCCGCGGCGGCCAGCGTCGCCAGGTCCACGACCGGTACCGGCGTGGCGGTGGGCGGCGGGACCGGCGCGCCTTCGACCCCGCTGTCGACCACGATCGCGGCCGCGCCCGCGTCGCCGAGCATGGTGGCCAGCCGCTGAGCCGGATAGATCGGGTCCAGCGGCAGGTAGGACGCGCCAGCCGACCAGATGCCGAGGATGGCCGGCAGGAGCCGGGCGCCGCGAGGCAGCAGGATCGCGACCCGGCCGGAAACGCCGACACCATGCCCGCGAAGGGCAGCTGCGATCCGCCGGGCCTCCTCACGCACGTCGGCGCCGGTCAGCGCGCCGTCGGCGCCGACGGCGACGACTGCGTCGCCGGCACACGCCCCCCACAGCTGGGCCAGCGCGGTCGCGTCCGGGTCGATGACCGGACCACCGTCCGGCCATACGCTCGTGACGAGGGCAACCGCGTCGGACGACATGATCTCCGCGGCGGCGACGCCCCGGTCAGGATCGTCGCAGAGGCAGTGCAGGATCGCGATGAAGCCGTCGGCCACGAGCTGGCCGGCGGGCGCGTGGAACAGGTCGCGGTTGTACTTGACCCGCAGCTGCGGCCCGGCCGGCGCGTCGGTGACCGTCAGCTCGATCTCGAACATGGCAGTGCCGTTGCGCACCTGCTCGGGGCGCCAGCGCAGCCCGCCGCGGTCCGGGATGGCCCACGATTCCTCCATCGCGAACATCACCTGGACCAGCGGCAGCCGCGCCGGGTCGCGGTCGGGCCTGACCAGTTCCACCATCCTGGCGAACGGCAGTTCCTGGTGCGCCAGCGCCCGGGCGATCGCGGCGTGGACCGCTCGCACCAGGTCGCTGAGCGTCCCGCCGGAGTCGATCCGGATCCGGATCGGGACGGTGTTCATGAACAGCCCGACGACCGACTCGGTCTCCGGCCGGGTCCTGGCCGCCATCGGCACCCCGATCAGCAGGTCGTCGCGGCCGGTCAGCCGGGCGAGCACGACCGCGTACGCGGCCAGCAGGACGGCGAACAGCGTGGTCCCGTGCCGGGCGGCGAGCTCCCTGAGCGCGTCGGCCAGGTCCCCGTCGAGCGTGGTTTCGATGGACTTGGCGGCGAACGTCTGCTGCGCCGGGTACGGCTCATCCGCCGGCAGCGGCAGCGCCGACGGGACATCGGCCAGCTCGGCCCGCCAGAACCGTCCAGCCGGCGCGTACCCGCCGTCCTCGGCGTGTTCGAGCTGCCAGATGGCGAAGTCGGCGTACTGGATCGGCGGTTCGGTGGCAACCGGGTCGCCGCCACGGCTGATCGCCTCGTAATCCGCTGACAGCTCGTCGAACAGGATCCGGAGTGACCAGCCGTCGGCGACGATGTGGTGCATCACCACCGCGAGCACGTGAGCCTCAGGCGATAGCCGCACCAGGGCGGCGCGAGCGAGCGGCGCGGTGGCCAGGTCGAAGGGTATGCGGGCGAGCTGGCCGATCAGGTCCAGGGCGGCCGGCTCCCGCTCGGCCGCGGGCAGTTGCTCGACGGAGGTGACCGGCAGCGGCGGCACGGCCGGCTCGTCCTCGATCACCTGAACCGGCACGCCGGACTCGTTTCTGAAGGTCGTGCGCAGCGCCTCGTGCCTGACCAGGGCGGCGTCCCAGGCTTGCTGCAGCGCGCTGACCTCGAGCGGGCCATCCAGCCACAGCGCCCACGCGATGTTGTACGTGGGCTCACCGGGGTCCATCTCGGCCAGCAGCCACATCCGCCGCTGGCCGAATGAGGTCGGGAACTCATATACCGCCACGATCAGCCTTCCTGTGCCTGGTCAGCCGTTCTCTGATCGACCGCCACCATGCGCAGCTCCGCGGTGTAGCGCTGGCCCTGGGCGTCGGTCAGCCACGCCTGGTCCGGGGCGGGCAGCATCTCCACGACGTTCACCGTCGCATCGGGACCGGCCTTGCGGCGGGAGCGGCGGAGCGACCGGGAGATCAGGTCGATCGATGCGAGGCTGGTCAGGTCCGCGTAGATCGGCTTGCGCTCGCCAGCGAACCTCAGGAACACGTGCCGTGGCAGTCCGTGGCTCGCCGCCCACGCCCTGGCCTGCAGATAGCGGGCGCTCTCGTCGGTGGTGCCGACGAATGCGGGCTCGGTGGCGGGGAGCCGCCATGTCTCACGGCTCACCACGAGATCGTCGATGGTGACGCGCGGCGCGTGCGCGCCCGGTGGCAGCAGGTCGAAACAGTTTGCGCTCGAGGTGCCAAGCAGGTCGCCGACGACCTCAAGCAGGCCACGCTCGAATGTCCCGTCGCGGCGCCGCACCCGCAGCCCCGCGGGAGAGTCGATCAGGTCGCAGTCGCCGACCGCCACGGTCGCGGCGGGGTCGTAGCCGCAGGAATCGTGCTGGAAGACGAGCCGGAAGTCGCCGGGCGAAGGCAGTACGTTGGCCTGCTGCGCGGGGACGCCACCGAGTTCGCCGGTCTCGGCGAGCCACACGGCCGGGCCGCCCAGGTCGTGCCGCAAGCCGGCCCGGACGGCGTCCGGATCGTCATGGAACTCCAGCCACGAGGCGTAGCGGATGGTGACCATGCTGGGGTGGACCTCGCCCAGCACCCAGGTGAGCCGGCCGCCAGCGGCGGCATCCACGCCCGCGATCATCAGGTCGGGGCTGTGGTGCGCCGCCGTCGGCCAGGGCCGCGGCTGGGCCGGAAACTCCGCTGTCACCCGCTCGCGCAGGTCGGCGGCCCGGAGCTGGACCCGCCTGGCGCCAGGCGGCAGATCCAGCATCGCCAGCCAGCGCCGCCGCATCGTGCCCAGCACGGGCTCGATGAGCTGCTGAGGGTTGAACAGCGCGTCGTTGACGAGCAGCCAGAAGTCGGCGAACGGCACGACGTCGGTGCCGAGGGCAGCGGCTCGCTGCCGGTAGGCCTCGTCGAAGTGCCGCGCGAACAGCGCGCCGCAGGCCGCGCTGAACCACCGTGCGCAGTCGAGTACCAGCGCCAGCGGCGCGCGGAGGCGATCCAGGGCGTCCGCGCCCAGCCGCAGCGTGCCAGCGCGCTGGCACTCCTCATAGGCGACCGTACGGCCGGCATAGAGCTCACCCGCCCGACGCGTGGGCGGGACGCCGGCCAGCCGGGTGAACGTCTCCTCGAGGCCGGCCATGGCCACGGCGACCTGCTCCGCGTCGCCGGCGGCGCGGGCCAGCTCGTCCCGGGCAGCGGTCAGCTCGTCTAGTGCCTTCTCGGCCGGCCCGCGGACACTGTCGTCGGTGACCCGCGACAGCAGCGCCCCCATGGAGCGCTCGGGCCAGGTGTCCTGCGGAGCCACGTCGACCTGCCAGGCCAGCCGGCGGCTGTCGGCCAGCCGCCCCATCAGCGCGTAAACTTCCGCGACATCGCGCAACCCGGCCGAAGGATCGGCGAGCACCGCCGCCGCGACCGCACGAGCGTCACGAGTGCCGTCGCTGGCCCGCATGATCGCCGCCTCGGCCGGCGTCAGCGGCATCGCCGGCGTCAGCGGCAGGCGCAGCAGCGTGCCGTCGACGCCGAGGAACGGCATCCGCCGCGGCACCAGCCAGGGGCGCAGCGCGGTGGCGTGGTCGGCCATGATCGCGCGCACCGCCCAGCCCTCCAGGTAGGTGATGCGGGCGGCCAGCGAGCTCCCATCAGCCGCGTGCGTGATGCGGATGCCGGGGTCATCGTCGATCTGCGACCAGTTCATCGGCCCGAAGAAGCCAATGGTGTCGTTCTTCGCGCAGTAGCGCTGCAGATAGCTCGCGACGAGCGACTGGTGCTGCCGGACCTGCGCGTTGCGCTTAGCTGGCTCAGGCCCGCGGCGGACTAGCGGATCGATGCCGGTCGTCAGGGCGTGGCGGTTCTGCCACGCGACCGCTTCCCGCAACAAGGGCAGGCCGGCCGCCTCGTGCAGGGCCGCGGACAGACGCCGGACCGCGGCGGGGAACGCGGCGGCGTAGACGGCGCCGGCCAGCGCGGGGGCGGCGCCGTCCGCGGCGATGGCGGCGTCAGCGGCGCGCGCCAGCTCGGTGTCTCCCAGCGCGGCAAGCAGCTGGACTCCGAAGCCCGCCGCACGCAGGCACACCGTTCGCCACAGCGCCCAGTCGTCGGTCAGCCGCACGAGATGCGGCGCGAGCGCAGCTGGCCGGTCCGGCGCAGGCTGCGGGGCGGCCACGCGATAGGCGCTCCGGTCCCTGCGGCCGATGCTTGACGGCGCCACGGCCGATCGTGGCGCATTGACCGCGCCCTGGCCGGCCGACTGGGCCGCGTCGATGGCGGCGGCGCAGGCGGCGAGAATGGGTGCCTCGTAGAACGTGGCCATGCGCAGTTCGACGTCGAACACCTCGCGGATCCGGAACATCAGGCGCGCTGCCAGCAGGGAGTTGCCGCCGAGCACAAAGAAGCTGTCGTCACGGACGATGCTCTGCTCACTGCCGGCACTGGCGCCGCGGGTGCCGCCCGCCGGCCGCAGCAGCAACCGCCAGATATCGGCGAGCCGCTCCTCGGTGACACCGCGCGGCGGGGTGGCCGGCCCACGAGTCTCCCGCTCGGGCCCGGGCAGCGCGGCCCGGTCGACCTTGCCGTTGGCGTTGAGCGGGAGCCGGCCGACGGCCTTGAATGCGGTCGGTACCAGGTAATCCGGCAGTCGCTGCGCGACGAAGTCGCGCAGCAGTGACGGCTGCAGGGTGGCGGGTTCCACGCCGTCCGCCGGCGTCACGTAGCCGATCAGATGCCGCCGCGCGCCCTCGCCCGCCACGAGGACGACCGACTCCCGCACGGCCGGATGCGCGCGCAGGACCGCCTCGACCTCGCCGGGCTCGACCCGGAACCCGCGGATCTTGATCTGATTGTCCCGGCGGCCGACGAATTCGAGGGCCCCGTCCGCGCGCCAGCGGGCCAGGTCTCCGGTCCGGTACAGGCGCGTGCCGTGCCCGGACGGGTCGGGCACGAACGCCCGCGCCGTCGCCGCGGCGTTCCCGGCGTAGCCGCGGGCCAGCCCGTCCCCACCGGTGTACAGCTCGCCGGTCACGCCAATCGGCGCGGGTTGCCCGGACTGGTCCAGGACGTGCACGGTGGTGTGCTGGATCGGGCGGCCGATCGGCACCGTGGGCCCTACCTGACTCGGGTCGGTCATGACATGGCAAGCGGTGAAGGTGGTGTTCTCGGTCGGGCCGTAGCCGTTGACCAGAGGCTGCCCACGACGCGCCGCGAGCACGGCGCGCACCGTGTCCGGATTGAGCACATCGCCGCCCGCCAGGACGAGGGGGACGTCGGCGATCGCGAAGATATCCGTCTCGGCCAGCTGATGGAACAGTCCAGCGGTGAGCCAGGCGACCGTCACGCCGGCGGTGCGCAGCAGCGACCCGACATCCGACAGCCCGAGCGGGCCGGGCGGCGCGATAACGACCGTGGCGCCGGTCAGCAGCGCGCCCCAGATTTCCAGCGTGGAGGCATCGAACGCGACCGGGGCCAGGTGGAGCAGCCGCTCGCCGGGACCGAGCGAGGCGAACGTCGGATCGCTGATGAGCCGGATGACGGCGCGCTGCGGCACGGCGACGCCCTTCGGCACGCCGGTCGAGCCTGAGGTGAAGCTGATGTAGGCCAGGCTCAGCGGATGCGAGATGTCCGGGGGTGCCGCGCGCTCATCGGCGGCCAGCGGGGGCTCGGCGTCGACGCGGACCATGTCCACGCCCGCCAGCTGGGACATCGCGGTGGCGGTCTCGGCCGTGACCAGCACGAGCCGGGCACCCGCGGCGGCGATCATGGCGGCAACGCGGGGCGCCGGGCTGCCGGTGTCGATCGGCAGGTAGGCACCGCCGGCCTTCAGCACGGCCAGCAACGCGGCGACGAGGTCGGTGCCGCGTTCCATCGCCACCCCGACTGGGATATCCGTGCCCACGCCGCGGCGGCGCAGCAGCCAGGCCAGCGCGTTGCTGCGCCGGTCAAGCTCGGCGTAGGTGACCGAGCCGGTGCCGAAGACCAGTGCCGTCGCGTCCGGGTTCCTGGCCACCTGGGCCGCGAACAGCGCGGCCATGGTCGCGTCCGCAGGGTAGCCGGTGCGGGTGCCGTTCCACCCGGCGCCGGTCACCGCTGGCCCGCTGCTCCAGGAGTCGAGCTGCCGCGACTCGGAGTCGGTGAGCAGCCGCAGCCCGCCGATCTGGGTCGCCGGGCTGGCCAGGGCATCGGTGAGCAGGTTCAGGTAGTGCGTGACCATCCGGGACATGGTGGCCTCGTCGAACAGGTCGGTCGAGTGCTCCCAGATCAGGCTCAGGTCGTCGTCCTCGGGCCGGGGCTCCCGGCCCAGCCGCTGCGCGGCCCGCGGCACCACGATCACGTTGAGGTCGGACTTGGCCGAGCCGTTCGCGCGCTCGGTGACAGCGCCGGTGAGCCCGCCGAAGTCCAAGTCGGGCACGGCGGAGTCGTGGAAGCTGAACATGACCTGAAACAGCGGGGTGCGCGAGGGGTCGCGGACTGGGCCGATCGCGTCGATGACGGCGTCCACTGGGGTGTCTGACCAGGCCAGCGCGTCGACGACGGTCCGCTGCACCTGGTCGAGCAGGTCTGCGAACGACATCTGGCCGGAGACCCTGGTGCGCAGGACCAGGGTGTTGACGATCATGCCAAGCAGCGGTTCGAGCTCGGGCTGGCTGCGGTTCGCCGCGCCGGTGCCGACGAGCAGGTCCTGTTGACCGGTGTAGCGGTACAGCAGTGCCGCGAAGCCGGCGTACATGGTCGAGAACAGCGACACCCGGTGCTGCCGGCTGAACGAGCGCAGCGCGCGTGACAACTCGGCCGGAACCTTGATGCGCGGTGCCGCGCCGCGAAAGCTCATGACCGGCGGCCGCGGGTGGTCGGCCGGCAGCTCCAGGATGCCGGGTGCGCCGGCCAGCAGGGCGGTCCAGTGGTCCACGTGAGCCCTCAGTACCGCGCCCCGCATCCACTCCCGCTGCCAGAGCGCGTAGTCCGCGTACTGGACGGCGAGATCGGGGAGTGGCGATGGCTGACCGGTCGCGAAGGCCGGGTAGAGGGCGCGCAGCTCGGACAGCAGCACCGACAGCGACCAGCCGTCGTGCACGTAGTGGTGCTCCATGTGGAGGAACGTGTTCTCGCCGCCTGCGTGGCGCAGCAGCAGCCAGCGCGCCAGCGGAGGCCTGGTCAGGTCGAACGGCTTGCGCAACTCCGATGCGATCACCTTCTCGGCGTGCTCGACGGGGACGTCGAGCACCCGCAGCGTTGCCCTCGCCTTGGTGACCGGCTGCTGCATCGCGACCCCGTCGACCGTGACGAACGCGGTCCGCAGGATCTCGTGCCTGCGCACGATCTCGTCGAGTGCGGCGCGCAGCGCCTCGGTGTTCACCTCGCCGTGCAGCGACACCGTGGCCTGGAAGTTGTAGGCCAGATTGCCCGGTGACAGCTGCTCGAAAAACCAGACCCGCTCCTGCTGCAGCGACACCGGTATCGGCCGGTCCCGGCGGCCCGGGCGGAACGGCGGCCTGGCTGGCGCCGCCGGCGGGGAGTCTGGCTTCTGGCCGGCCGCCGTGGCATGCTGACCGGTCCGCTCGTCGACGATGGCAGCGATCGCGGCCACCGTGCGGGCGCGCAGCAGGTCGGCCATGCTCACCTCGGCCTGCAGCTCGGCGGCGATCTGCGCCGCCAGCCGCCCGACGAGCAGCGAGGTACCGCCGAGAGCGAAGAAGTCGTCATCGGCGCCGACCTGCACCCCCCCGAGTAGCCGGGCCACGATCCCGGCCAGCGCGCCCTCGGCCGGCGTGCGCTGCGCCGCGGCCATCTCGGCCAGCCCGGCGTCGGTCCGGCCGGGCGCGGGCAGCGCGGCGCGGTCCACCTTGCCGCTAGGCGTCATCGGCAGCGCCGGCAGCACGACGATCGCGGCGGGCACCATGTAGCTGGGCAGCCGCGACGCGGCGAAGGCGATCAGCTCGGCGGGGGCCGCCTCGGCGGCAACGTAGCCGATCAGGCGCGGGTCAGCGGTACCGGATCGCTCGGCGGTCACGAAGGACTCCACGACCGCCGGATGCTGCCGCAGCACGGCGGCCACCTCGCCCGGCTCGATCCGGAATCCGCGGATCTTGACCTGATCGTCGAGCCGTCCGAGGTACTCGAAGGATCCGTCGGCCCGGCGGCGCACCTTGTCGCCGGTCCGGTACATCCGCCGCCCTGGGGCCATGATGTCGGGGACGAAGGACCTGGCCGTGGCCGCCGGGTCACCCAGGTAGCCACGTGCCACGCACGCGCCGGCCAGGCACATCTCGCCGGGCTCGCCATCGGGCACCGCGTCGAGGCCGTCGAGCACGTAGCAGTGCACGCCGTCGATTTCAAACCCGATCGGCGGCGGCACGGGGCCGCCAGGCAGCACGGTAGCCGTCGTCACGCCCACCGTGCACTCGGCCGGCCCGTAGAGGTTGACCAGGGTGAACGGCAGGCCCGGCGGCACGCCGCGCTGGAGCGCCGAGCCGCCTGTGTGCATCACCCTGAGTACGGTGCGGGACGGCCACCGCTCGTCGAGCACCGCCTCGGCCAGTGGCGTGGGCAGGAACGTCGCGGTGATCTGCTCGTCAGCGAGCCAGGCCACGAGGTCTGACGGCGAGGTGCGCACCTGCGCGGGCGGCACCACCAGCGTCCCCCCGGCGGCCAGGGTGGGCCAGATGTCCCAGACCGACACGTCGAACCCAGGACTGCACAGCACCGTCGTCCGGTCCTGCGGACTCAGCCGGTTAGCTCTCTTATGCCAGCGCATCAGGTTCGCCAGGCTGCCGTGGCTGACCGCGACGCCCTTGGGCCGGCCCGTTGAGCCCGACGTGAAGATCACGTAGGCCAGCGTGGCGTCGTCCGGCCTGGCCGGCGCCGCGAGGGGCTCCGGGGGTACCTCCGCAAGGTCGATGACTTCAGGATCGTCGCCGAGCGGCGCGCCAGCTGAGGCCAGCGGGCCGGTGCTGACCACGGCGGCCGCGCCGGACAGCGCGAGCAGCTCACTTGTCCGCGCGGCCGGGTGGGCCGGATCGAGCGGCAGGTAGGCCGCGCCGGCCAGCAGCACGGCAAGCTCAGCGACGACGAGCTCGGCGGACCTGTCGGCGTAGACCGCCACCACGTCATCAGGTCCGACCCCGCGCCGGGCGAGCCTGGCTGCCACGCCCGAGGCGTGCCTGGCCAGCTCCAGGTAGGTCAGCCGCAGGCCGCCGTCCTGCACGGCGATCGCATCCGGCGCCTGCGCGACGCGGGATCGGAAGTCGTCGAGCACCATCACGTGCTGTCCTTCGCTAGTAGCCGGTCGATCCAGACGCCCGTGGTGAGGCCGTCCGTCGCCTCATGACCCGGTGGCCTGCTCCATCGCGCGGCGCAGGCTGAGCCGTCTACTCCCGTCCGGCAGCCGGGTCAATCGGCGCCAGCCTGCTCGTGGTCGCGCATCCAGCTACGCAGCGACGCCGGCCGCATGTCGGTCCAGGTTTCGTCGATATATGCCAGACACTCGTCCTGATTTCCGGTGAAGCCGTCGCGGCGCCAGCCGGCCGGCAGCTCGCGCTCGGCCGGCCAGATCGAGTACTGCTCCTCGTCGTTGACGACGACGACGTGCACCCGGGTCTCCTGCGTTTCAGACATCAGCCACTCCCTTCGGCGTCAGGACGCGCCCGTGCTGGCCAGCAGCTCGCGGCGCATGAGAAACTTGCGGACCTTGCCCGTGGGTCCCAGCAGGACGCCATCGTCGGGTACGGCCGTGACCTTCAGCGGCATGCTGGCCGCTGCCTCGCCGATCGCGGCGCGTACCCGGTCGGTGCGGTCCAGCGCGGCATCGGCGTCGGTCACGAGTACGAGCAGCACCTCGATGACAAGCCTGCCGTCGTCCCGGCGGGCGGCCAGGACCGTACAGTCGCGAACGTCCGGGCAGTGCTTGAGTATGCGCTCCTCGGACAGCGCCGTATAGAGCCAGTTCCCGTCGCCAAGTTCCACCGCGTCGCTGGCCCGGTCGACGTGATAGAAGTAGCCGTCTTCGTCGCGGTACATCAGGTCGCCGGTCAGGTAGTAGCCGTTCAGGCGGGTGCCGAAGGTGGCGACCGAGTCGTTCCAGTATCCGAGCGCCAGCGTCGGTGACTTCATGGCGACCTGCCCCACCTCGCCCGTCGGGACCTCCTGGCCGGTCCGCGCGTCCACCAGGATGATCTCGGCGAACGGGAACGGCTTGCCAACGCAGCGGTCGTAGCGCTCGCTGCCGGGACGGTGGCTGATCCGGAACCCGCCGTAGCCCATCTCCGTGGAGCCGACCGTATCGTTGAACCGGGAGCCGGGCAGGGTGACGATACCGTCCTGGCCATAGGCGTGGTGGGTGCCGACGGCGATCAGGCGGCGTATGTGCGCCTCGTGTGCGCAGTCCCCGGTATTCGACCAGACGCGCACCGAGCTGACATCGCGTGTGGTCAGATCGAAGTTCGCCAGCTCGGACCACGTGACGGCAAAGCCGAAGACCGCGGTCGGGCGCCAGCGCTCGATGGCGTCGATGATCACCTCGCCGCTGCTCGCGAACGAGCCGCCCTGCCTGGACAGGCACAGTAGCTCGTACCCGTTGCACAGGGCCTCGTTGAGGATGATGATACCGGCCGTGTGCGCCTGCGGGAACGCGGACATCTCCCGCACCGGGCCGGACTGCCTGGGCTCGGTCAGCCGGACCGCCCGCACGGCCGCGAACAGGCCGTGGTGGGAGTGCACGATGGCGGCCGGCATGCGCGTCGTGCCGGAGGAGTGGGTAATGGCTACGGGATCGCTGGGGTGGTGCCGGAAATGCGCCGGCGCACCGGACGGATCACCCGTGCCGGTCTCGGCCGCGTCGCCGATGATCGGCGCGCCGAGGTCGTGCGCGGCCATCCCGGCGTGGTCGGCGTCGATGATCACCCCGACGGCGCGCAGCCGCCGGATGTACTCGGCGGCGATCTCGGCCGGCATGCCGCCGTTCATCAGGGCGGGTATCGCCCCGAGCCAGGTCAGCGCGAGGAAGTTAAGGACCACGTCAGCCGCTGACGTCACGTAGACCGCGACCGGGTCGCGTCGCCCGATGCCGTGCCGGGCGAACCATTCGGCCCGGGCGGCTACCCGCTCGGTTAGCGTGCGCAGCGACAGCGGTGTCCACGCCGCGATCGCGTCGACCTCGGTGTCGAACGTCACCCGCGGCATGTCCATGTCGGCGCCATGCTCAGCCAGCCTGAGCAGCACGTTGCCAGCACCGACTTCGGTGTCCGCGGCCAGTACCGCCCGCAGGTTGCCCGCACTCACCGATCTGCCTCCTGCTCGTGTCGCGCGCATCGCTCGCGCAGATCCGGAATGAGCCTAGAACGACCGTCTTGTCCGGGCAATGGCCGTCGTGCGCGGGTTCCGCTCACCGGCGACTCGCAAGGTGCGGTCATGCGATCGCGCGCCTGAACAGCCGGGCCGACAACACCACGGCCACCAGGGCCAGTCCGGCCAAGATCGCGCCCGCCTCCCAGACGACCGAGGCGCCGATGTGGTCCTGGAACAGGGCCCCCATGCCTTTGGCTGCCCAGGCGAACGGGTTCCACAGGGCGACGTCCTTTATCCACAGCGGTGCGACCGACAGCGGGATCAAGACCCCGGCCAGCAGCGAGAGCGGCTGGGCCAGCCCGTTCATCAGCGTGGGGAGCACGCTCTCGTTCGGCACGGCCAGCGCCAGGGCGTACGCGATCGAGACGCCGAGCAGCACCATCATCGCCAGCACGATCAAGGCAAGCACGAAGTTGGCCGGCCGCACCCGCAGCCCGAAGATGAGGGCCACCGCGGTGATGAGGACCGACTGGATGCCGACCGTCGCCACGAACGACAGTTCCCGCCCGAGCAGCAGGCCGGCACGGCTGAGCGGGGTGACCTGGAACCGGCCGATGACCCCCTGGCGCATCGCGGAGAGCAGGGCGAATCCGGCGAACAGGCCGCCCAGAAGGCCCGTTTCGCACAGCAGCAAAGGCACGTAGATCTGAAAGGCGGCGCGGTAGCTGGGGGCGTGCAGGACGGACTCGAGAAACGGGGTGAAAAACAGCAGAAAGGCCACGGGGTTGAGCAGCGAGGTCGCGATGCCGACCTTGCTGCGCAACAGCAGCCCGGCTTCGTACTGCAACGTGAGCCACGTATCACGGGCAAGCTTCACGGCTGTGCCTCTCCTGCCTGAACAGTCCGGCCGCTACGGGTCCATCGCGGTGCGCGGTTCATGCGATCTCGCGGTTGAACAGCCGGGACGACGCCGTCACGGCGATCAGGGCCAGCCCGGCCAAGATGACGCTCGCCTTCCACACGACCTGGGCGTCGATGTTGCCCTGGAAGACGGCCCGCATGCCGTTGGCCCCCCAGGCGAACGGGTTCCACACGGCGACGTCCCGCACCCACAGCGGTGCGACCGACAGCGGGATCAGCACCCCGGCCAGCAGCGCGAGCGGCTCGGTGACCCCGTTGGTCAGGTTCAGCAGTGCGTTCTGGGTGGGCACGACGAGCGCCAGGACGTAGGAGATCGAGACGCCGATGAGCACCATCAGCGCCAGCAGGACCAGGGCCAGCAGGACGTTGACGACCGGCGCCCGCAGCCCGAAGACAAGAGCTACCACGGTGATGACGACACCCTGGAAGCAGGTCAGCATGACGAACACCAGTTCCCGCCCGAACATCAGGCCGACGCGGCTGAGCGGCGTGACCCGGAACCGGCCGATGACCCCCTGGCTGATCGCGGCGAGCATGGCGAACCCGGCGAAAAGGCCGCTGAACAGGCCCATGGCGGTCAGCAGCGAGGGCACGTAAATCTGATAGGCCCCGCTGTACGTGGAGACACCCATGACGGACTTGAGGAACGGGGTGAACAAGAGCAGGTAGGTGATGGGCTGGAGCAGCGTGATCGCGATGTTGACCGGGCTGCGCACCAGCAGCCCGGCCTCGTACTGGAAGATCAGCCACGTATCACGGGCAAGCTTCATAGCTGCTGCCTTTCCGGTTTCCGGTCACTCAGCCAGAGTCCGGCCGGTCTTGGCCAGGAACACGTCGTCGAGGCTCGGGCGGCGGGTCTCGATCGCCCCCGGCTCGATCCCCTTGGCGCTCAGCGCGCGCATGACCTGCGGGACGGCCGTGGCGGCGCTGTCCACGTAGAGCCGCAGCGTGTGGTCGATGGTCTCGCAGGACTGCACGCACGGCTGCTCGGTGAGGATCTTGGACGCGTCGAGCATGGTGGCCGGCTCGGGTACGACCGCGCCGCCCGGCGCGGCCAGGTCGACGGTGACGACGTCACCGGAGAACTCGCGCTTGAGGTCCGACGGGGTACCCTCGGCGACGATCAGCCCCGCGTCGATGATCGAGATCCGGTCGCACAGCGCGTCGGCCTCGTCCAGGTAGTGCGTGGTGAGGAAGATCGTCATGCCCTGGTCGCGGAGCCTGCGCACCTCCTGCCACATGCGGGCCCGGCTCGGCGGGTCCAGCCCGGCGGTCGGCTCGTCCAGGAACACGACCTCGGGTGAATGGATCACGCCGAGCGCCACGTCCAGGCGCCGGCGCTGCCCGCCGGAGTAGGTACCGATGTTGCGGTCGGCGAAGCTCTCGAGCTGGAAGGCCGCAATGGCCGCTTCGGCCCGTTCCTTCGCGGCGGCTTTCGAGGCACCGTACATCCGCGCCTGGTGGACCAGGTCGCGCCGCGCGTTGGACTGGGCGTAGGTGCCGCTGGCCTGAGCCACGAAGCCGATGTGCAGCCGCACCTGCGCCGGTGCGCGCCGCAGGTCGATCCCGGCGATCGTGGCGTCGCCGCCGTCCGGGCGGATCAGCGTGGTCAGCATCCGGAGCGTGGTCGTCTTCCCGGCTCCGTTGGGACCGAGGAAACCGAAGATCTCGCCGCGCTGCACGGCGAAGTCCACGCCGCGGACCGCGTCGACCGTGGTGGCCTTGCGGCCACCCTTGGACCGGTACGACTTGCGCAGACCGCTGGCCTCAATAATCATCGGGTCTCCTGGCCCGCGAAGCGGGCCGGGCGCGGCCGAAGACTGGCACGGTGGCAACCCCAGGACGCCAACGTAAGATCACCTCGTCGGGCTAGATGGGCCAGCTTGCTTACACAACCGGCGCTGTGCTGGCCGCGGCAGCGCGCGCCAGCCGGTCCGAGAGCGCTGGCCCGAGCCGCGCCATCGGCTCGGGCAGCAGCATGTACCGATGGTCACAGTCCAGCTCGACCGCCCCGATCGGGCCATCGACGAACGACCGCCAGCTCTCTAGCTTCTCGGCCAGCCCGGGCGGATTGCGGGTGGCGGAGAAGAACAGCATGGGACAGTGCACGCGGCCGGGCTGGTGGGTGCGCGCCACCTCGACGTTGTTCTTGATCACGCGCTGCAGCGCGCGCAGACGCTGGTCCGGCCACTCATCAAGCCCCAGACCCGGCCGGCGGCGCACCAGTTCGAGCATCCGGACCTCGGGCTCCGGATCGGCGGGGGTCAGCGCGGGCACGTACCCGAACTGCGCCAGAACGAGGTTGTAGAGCATCCAGGGCTCGTTGCTCAGCGCGATCCCCTCGGTGCTTTCCAGGCTTGCGTCCAGGATGACGAGCAACCCGATCTGCTCACCGCGGCGCTCGAGTTCCTCCGCGATCGCGAAGGCGATGTTCCCGCCCAGTGACCAGCCGAGCAGGTGGTAGGGACCGGACGGCTGCGTCATCCGGATCTGGTCGGCGTAGTCCCGCGCCATCTCCTCCATGCTGGCCGGCAGTGGCTCGGGTCGTCGCAGGCCACGGGCCTGCAGGCCATAGAGCGGGAAGCTGGCATCGACATGCGGGAGCAGGGCCAGATAGCACCAGCTCAGACCGACCACGGGATGCGCGCAGAAAAGGGGAGGGCCGTCGCCGACTCGTATCGGCATGACCACATCGAGGATGCCGCCCGCTGCCTTGGCTGTCGCGCGGTGCAGCCGCAGGGATTGCATGTCTTCAGCCATGGCCAGCCCGCCGGCCGCACGCTCGCGCGCTGGGCCCGAAGGCCCCCGCGCCGCGGTCTCGCCCGCGACCCGGGCCGGCGCCGCAGGCACGGGAGTCTGCGCAGGCTCCGGCAGCCCGGTGAACGAGAATCCCGCGCCGCGCAGCCGCTCGATCAGCGACGTCGTGATCTCGATGATCCGCAGGTCCAGATCCGCCTCGGTCAGGCCGGCCGGGACGAACTCGGTGGACGCCGCGAAGTCGTGCAGGAGCACGATGCCGCCGTCCTGGGCGATGAGCCGCTGCGCGATGGCATCCACGCAGGCATCCACCGTCTGCCCGTGCCGGTAGATGATGTTCCAGTCCTGTCCCTGCGCATGCCAGCCGACCGGACCGGCGAAGCCGGGAACCGGCCAGTCGCCCATGCCGTACGGCGGCCGGAACCACGGCGTTTCGCCCAGGTAGTCGCTGACCCGCTCCGCACATCGGCTGAGCTCGCCGGCCGCGTGCTCGGCCGACCTGAACGGGCGGTGCCGGTCGCCGTGCAGCCCGATCACGTGCCCGCAGTCCCGGATCGTGTCCAGCACGTGGCCATATCGTTCGATGCTCTCGCCCAGCACGAAGAACGTCCCCGGCACACCCTCGTCGCGCAGCAACTGCGACAGCTCGGCCGACCTGGGACCGGGGCCGTCGTCGAAGGTCAGCGCCACGCAGCGGGGCGGCAGCTCAGGCGTGCCGCACAACACGCGAGCCACGTCATCGTTCATCCGCGCCCTTTCCGGCTGAATAGCGTGAATTATCACGATCCTAGCCCAGGCTGGCCGGCCCGCCTAGACGTCGCCCACGCGTGCGTCAGCTCTGTCGGCCGCCAGCGCGATGAGCTGTGCGGCCGCGGCGCCAGTGCCCCCGGCCGCTGAGTACTCCTCGCCGATCCGGCGTGCCTGCGCCCGGTAGCCCGGCTCGTCGAGCAGGTCCGTCACCGCCGCGGCGAGCTGCGCCGGGGTCGCCTCCGCGAACGAGACCGCTATACCGGCTCCCGCCCGCGTCACCTGCTCCGCCACGGAAAGCTCGCCGAGACGTATCGGCGCGACGACCAGCGGCACGCCGTGGGTGAGCGCCTCGTTGACCGTGCTCTGCCCGCCCGTGCATATCACCGCGTCCAGGCGTGGCATCAGCTCGAGCATCGGGACCCGCGGCACGACCAGGACGTTTGGCGGCGGATCGGGCACCGTATCCGCGGTGGCATTGAGCACCGCCTGCACCCGGCCTGCCATCGGCTCAAGGGCCGCCATCATCCGCGGTACGAAGCCGTGCACCAGGTGCGCGGACAAGGTGCCGGCGGTGACCAGCACATGCCGCCGGCCGGGATCCCACCAATCCCAGTTGAAGCTGGGGTCAGTGCGCCGCGCGCCGAGCGCGGCCCCGACCAGCAGGCAGTGTGCCGGCATGGGCACCGGGCCGGTCAGCGCCCGGCTGGTCGTCGCGATCACCAGGTACGGCGAGAAGCGCAGGTCGACACCGTCATCGGCGGGCAAGCCTGCGCTCACCCACGCCCGCGCCAGATTCGAGTGGACCCACTCCTGCAGGCCAGGATCGGTGGCGGGCGGGGTGAGCTCGAGTACGCCGGCGCACAGGCTCGCCCACCGCACGCCGTGCTTGTACGCAGCCAGGGCGCCGGCCAGCGCGTACTGGTCGGCGACGACCACGCCGGGCTGGTACTCCGCCACCGCGCGGTCTACCGGGCCCTGGATAAAGCGGTTGAGCGGCATCACGTACTCGTCCCACAGCTCCCGCACCGCGGCCGTGCCTACCTGATGGAACTCGCGGTACGAGCGCTTGCCGGTCGGGTAGATCGTCGCGTCCGGTCCGACCAGCGGGCGCAGCACGCTCTCGGGCCCGCACCAGGCCACCTCGTGCCCGCTGGCGGCAAGTGCATCGCCGATGGCCACCGCGGGCCAGAGGCGGGCTACCACCGGGACGATGACGAAAAGGAACCGGGCCACGCCGATATCATGACATAAATTGACATTCACGACGCCACCTGATGCGGTGACACCATGACCGCGCTGGAAGCGGTATCGGTGTACCTGCCGCCGGTCCGGATACCCATCGAGAGCCTGGCCGGCTCCCTGGGCCTGACCGAGATGCAGGTCAAGCTCTTCCGGCGGTTTCACGGGCTAAGGGAAGTCGGCCGCGACCCGGACGCGTCGCTGTACGGCCTGCTGATGAAAGCCGCCGCCGGGCTGGATGCGCTCCGCGGCCAGGAGCACCGCGTCCGGTATGTCCTGTACGCGCGGGCCATGCCGGTCGTCGCGCCTTACCCGGTCAACCCGCTGCACGAGGTCTGCCGCGCGCTCTCACTTGAGCACGCGCTCGCGTTCACCGTCACGCACCAGTCCTGCGCCAGCGGCTTGCTCGCGATCGACATGGCCGGCCGGCTGCTCGCCGCCGACACAGCCGACACTGGCACAGCCGACGGGCCGGACGGACCCGGCGACCCGGCCGGGCCGCTCGCGCTCATCCTGGCCGGCGAGAAGGCGTTCACCCACGACGCCCAGGTGTTCGCGGACACCACTGTCTTCGGCGAGGGCGCTTCCGCGTGCCTGGTCAGTGCGTTCGGCGCGCGCGACCGGCTGCTCGCGTACGCGTCCAACGTGCGGGGCGACTTCGACAGCGCCACGGGCGAGAACGACGCGCGGCTGCAGCGCGAGTACCGGCCCTTGCTGGCCGAGGTGATGCTCCAGGCCCTGGACGAGGCCGGCCTGACGCTCGACGACATCCGGGTCATCCTGCCGCACAATGTCAATATGGTGACCTGGCAGCGGATGTGCCTGCTGCTCAAGTTCCCGCGCGACCGGGTGCTGCTTGACAATATCCCTACCAGCGGCCACGTTTTCTGCGCGGATCTATTTGCCAACTACCAGACCGCGTGCGAGCGTGGCCTGCTGCAGCCAGGCGACCGTTACCTCGCCGCCGCGGTCGGCGCCGGCGGCGGAGCGACGTTCGCGGCGATGGTATTCGAGCACTGACCGAGCAAGCCGAGGAGACGCGACATGGCAACACCAGAAACTGGCTTGGATGCTGAGTTCCGGCGGCGGGTGATCGACACGATGACCACGGTGCTGGCTCGGCTCCTTGACCGCCCCGAGCCGGTCACCGAGGACATGCGACTGATGGAGGAGCTCGGGCTCAGCTCCACGTTCGCGCTCGAGCTGCTGCTCGAGCTGGAAGACCAGCTGCTGATTCTCATCGATGTCGAGCTGATGGACCAGGACCAGATGAAAACGGTCGGGGATCTGGCGACGTTCGTGGCCGGCAATTCGCGGCCAAGTTAGACGCCGTGTTCGTCGCGCGCCCCCCGACGAAACCGCCGCTTCGCCGTGACCTCCACCTGGTACGAGCCGTGCGCCGCTCCTTCACCGGGCCTGCCGAGTTCCTCGCCGATCCGCCGAACCGGGCCCGGGTCGGCGAGTACCTGGCGGACATGGCCCGGCCCTACGCGCGCGAGGTGCCGGTGGCCCTTTTCGGCGAGCCGCCGTCACCAGCCCTCGGCCATTCCTACGGGGAAATGGCCGAAGCGCTGATCGGGCCGGCCGTGCCGGCAGATGAGCCGGTCGACCTGCTTGTGCTGGCGTTCTCTATCCATGACCTGCGGCCCGGCCGCCAGACGGCCGCGTATCTTTCTCACCTCACTCCGGGCGCGCCGATGGCGTTCGCGATCTGTGACCAGGGCTCGGCGGCGGCCTTCACCGGCCTGCGGATTGCCCGCGAATACGCGGCGTCGGCCGGAATCCGGCGGGCGCTGCTGGTCGTCGTCGAGCAGGCGGCTCTCCCGTACGACTGCCCGGCACCGGTGCCAGCGCAGCACCGGGGTGTCGCCATGCTCTACGGTGACGGGCTCTACGGTGACGGGGCGATGCCGCGGGCGCGGGTCGCCGACGTGCGCCAGCATCCGGGCGTCCCGCCCGGCGATGTCGCCCGCCTTGCCGCCGCTGACCTGGCCGAGCTGGCGGCGAGCCATCACGACGTGGCGCTGGTGCTCAGTGACGCCCTCGCCGCGGTATGGGCCGCGCCCGCGGCCGGGCGAGTGCGGGTGATGCCGCCCGGTCAGCCGTCCACCGAGGTCTGGTGGGGGCTCATCGACGAGCTCACCGGCGACGCGGACCCCGTGGCCCCCGCAGGCCACCCGGACCTTCTGGTGGCCGCCGATTACGATCCGCACCTGCGTTATCTGTGCCTGACCGCCTTCGACACCGGATCGCGCTGGAGCTAGTGTTCCGTGAGCGAGGTATTTTGACTGCCCGCCAGCCCCGGCAACGAGCGGAGACACCCCGCCCAGATCGGAAGAGCGTCGTGT
>OCTA010001199.1_pt1 | contig 23985 bp, 22 predicted proteins | sample 1538991 | NCBI WGS metagenome assembly OCTA01 (sample SAMEA3539302, study PRJEB22396) | soil metagenome | biome: tundra; feature: field; material: soil | place: USA | collected 2010-05 | depth 0.15 m | reverse complement strand
CGCCAAACTCGCCCGAGAGCACATCGCGCACGGTCGTCCAGCGGATCGCCGGATAGCGATCATTGTCGAGCGTTTCCCGCAGCTCTTCGCCCACCCTCCCCCTCGTGCGCAGAAGGCTCGCCGCCGATCTCGCCAGCGCGGCACAGGGTCTCACAGCGCCCAGCATCAGGTTTCAGTCGTAGCCCAGCTCCTGGTCCTCCTCGACGGTATCGAGGAACGTGGCCAGATCTTCGTGCAGGTCGACCTAGCCCTGCGCAGTCCTGGCCGCTTCGATCAGGTTGTGTGGATGGGATTGCCCGACGATCGCGGACGCGCCGACATCTTCGAGCACTACCTGCGCGGGCTCAAGCTGGACCCCCGGCATTGGGGATGTAGTAGACGGATGAGGCGCGGTGCCATCGAATGGACGTTCATCGGCTGGAACGAGATGCGGCCATGAACTTCCTACCTGCCGTCATCACAAAAGAGGTGACACAATGAATCCCCTACGTTTTCAGGCCATCCAGAAACTGCACTTCCTCATTGCGCGATCGGTCATTTAGTTCACCGGGAAGTACACGGCTCCAATTCGGCTATTACTATAGTTCCCAGTTTCGTCATAGGTCATGCCGATCAAGTAGTTTCCGACCCAGCCAGTCTGTGGGCTCGCCATCAACCACAGATTCAAGGTTTGTGTCGGCGGGGGAGGCGGAACGGTCGTAGCTGCTTCCACAACGGGCGCAATTGGGTTCGCCAATGAATAGGCGGAAGCCAATGCATTGTTGCCGCTGGTGCCTAATGTAAAGAGTTTACCATTTCTCGCAATGGTTTCCCCCGTGGACGGCACAGTTCCCACAATGGTTGGATTTGCCGGGTTGGAGACATCTATGACCTTCATATGAACGACACCACTGCCATAGGTGGAAACATTCATGTATAGATATGCCCCGATCTTTACCGGCCATTCCCAAGCTTCTTCGCTCCCTGTTGAGATGGATCCGGCTAGAGTCACGGCCGACAAATTGGTTAGATCGTAAATATTGAGCACCTGGGCTTGTCGGCAGGGCATGTAAAGATAATGCCCATTGATTGTCATGCCGGCATCGCCTCCGTCGACCATCCAGGGAACTGACCACTCACTGAATTTCGTCGGAGCATCCGGGTTACTAATGTCTATGACGTATACCTTGTTTTGCGCATAATCCTGCACAAGCAGATACCCCGAATAGACGAGTAAATTACTCCACCAAGAGACCAGCGAACTCGCAGTTTGAAGCTGTAAGGAGCCGCGAACGTACGGGCTCGCCGGATTGCTGACATCTACGCCGAATATGGACGTGGCATATCCGTATCCACAGCACGATGACCTCGCGATCCACACGATGTTGTCATACACTACATGAGCGGCGAGTTGCGAGTCACTGTATCCATGGTTGACAGATCCGAGCACTGTCGGGTTCAGTGGGTTGCTGACGTCAAGTACTTTTAAGCTTGTGTCTGCAACGTTGGTTATGTAGGCCTTAGTTCCATCGAGCACCAGGCTACTGGCCCCCAGGTAAACATCCTTCACTGCAGTAGGGAGGAGGTACGGCACCACACCGCCGGTATCGCCGAGGGGAAGATCCGGCTGAGCAACAGGGGCATCCAGCACCCCGGCATCACTGCCGCCCAAGCCACCACTGGTCCCGCCGGCGCCGCCGACTCCCCCAGTGCTCGTGGCGCCACCGCTGCTCGTCGTGCCACCGCCACCAGTGCCGCCCATAGTGGCATCCGGGCGAACGCCGGGGACGTCCGGCACTCCGGCATCACTACCGCCCAAGCCCACATTGGTCCCGCCGACGCCGCTGATTCCCCCAGTGCTCGCGGCGCCACCGCTGCTGGTCGTGCCGCCGCCACCAATGCCGCCCAGAGCGACATCCGGGCGAACGCCGGGGACGTCCGGCACTCCGGCATCACTACCGCCCAAGCCCACATTGGTCCCGCCGACGCCGCTGATTCCCCCAGTGCTCGCGGCGCCACCGCTGCTCGTCGTGCCACCGCCACCCGTGCCGCCGATGGGCACATCCGGCTGAGCGCCAGGGACATCGAGCACCCCGGCATCACCACGGCCACCGGCGCCGCCCAACCCGCTGCTGCCGCCGCCACCGCCAATGCCACCGATAGGCACACCTGGCTGAGCACCCGGGGCGTCTGGCACTCCGGCATCACGCCCGCTGCCGCCTCCCCCAGCTCCAGCCACACCTGCGTCGCTAGTGGTCGTGGCCACCTGGCCCCCAGCTCCACCCATGCCAACCACACCCGTGTCGCTGTTGACCCCCTGGAGAGATCCGAAATCGAAGGAACACGACGCTGCAAGAACCGAAAGAACGGGCACTACCACGAGGCTGGTCACGCGCTTCATGGCTAGTACCTCCACGCCAAGGAAGCAGCAGTTTCCTTACTGCCAGAGTAGCTGAAGTAGAACACAACGCCCGTCGCCGCCGCCGAAGCCGCAGTCAAGCCCAACAACACATTGGTCACAGTGGTCTTGGATCGAACCCCGTCAACTTGCGAGTCCGTGCACGTCCTCGTCTTCCCACAGTTCCCCTGCAAGTTGTTGAATGAGGAATTGGCTGAGAGCCCCTCAACTATAGTCGCTACACCCAATGCAGCTGTGATACCAACGCCCGCCCATGGTGCCCACTTCTTCCAGAAAGCGGCGGAATGGGGCTCCTCAACGGTTGGGGGCTGGGAGATCAGATCTGGTCTCGTTGAGATCGAAGGCGAGGGAACCTGCTGCCTTGGAATCTGAAGCTCGGCAGATTCAGAAGGTCTTCCAGGTTGGGCAGCTTCGGCGGGTTGGGCAGGTTCAGTTTCGACAGGCCTTTCGGGCTGGGCAGCCTTCGCGGGATTGGAGACAACCGGAGTAGCCGCTCCCCTTTCCTGAGCGGCCTTCCGCGCCGCCGACTTTGCTTGAATTTCAGATGTCCATTCCAGTTCATCGACGAATGCCTTGACGCGCTCCCGGTTTGGCGCATCTTCAGCAGCCGTTCGCAGGTAGGAACGGTAGGCAGTGAGGGCCTTGTCGAGCCTGTCAGCCTGCCGATACGACTGGCCGAGGTCATAAAGAAGGATCGGATCGGGTACACGTCTGTAGGCTTCTTCGTACAGGGATGCTGCTTCATCGTAGTGGCCGAGGTTGTAGGCGGCCGTTGCCTGCTTGGTAGCAATTCGGGCGGCTTCACGATCACTGTTTTCTGTCGGTCCAGCCCATGCCATGTGAGCAGCCAGTAGCGCCACCAGCACCAGAATCGTCGAAAATGTCGTGGTCCTCCGCATCGCAATCCTCTTCAATGAGCCGCTAGGGTGCCGAATCGTCTGGCGGTGGCGACGGGCGAAGTCTCGGATCCGTGTTGGTCGCCTTTTGCCGGAGACCTGCCCACGTACACCAGCCTATGCGTGCGCCCTGACATGACTTCGCAAAGACACTCCATCGCATGATTGTCCACCAGCATCGTACACCCTTTCGGCCGATGCAGCGGATCAGAAGGGCCTTGCATTCCAAGATGGGAGCGGCAGCCCGGTATTGGGGATGTAGTAGACGGATGAGGCGCGGTGCCATCGAATGGACGTTCATCGGCTGGAACGAGATGCGGCCATGAACTTCCTACCTGCAATCCCGGGTGGAGAATAGGAAGAATAGGCGGTACAAGCGCCATCTTCCCTTCACCGAATCGCACCCGCAAGATGTCCGATAAGATTGGACGTAAACCACATCCACCTGCATACCCAGGCTATCCCCTATACCAAGCGCTTCGTGGACGAGCTGAATTCTCCCGCGCCATGGCCTTGATCCGCGACATTGAGATCCGGATTCGGTCGCGACCGGACGGCGGCCGCCTCGCGCAGCCGACTCGATAGTCCGTGAACACGCGAGGAATTCACCGGGTGATCAGACACGGAACCTTCGGCCTGCCTAGGCACGTCGCTTGCATTCCCGTGGCGCATGAAGAAATCCTATTCGACGACATCGCGGCTGGCATGGCTAACCTTTGGGTTGTTCGCAGCTTGCAGCTCCGTGCTTCCAGCTGGTGACAACAGTGGTGGAAACAGCGGATCGCCAGATTCGGGCGCAGGTGGAACGTCGAGTTCTGGCGGCGTCGCAGGCACGGGCAGCAGCCCAGACGTCACGAGCAACCTCGGTGATGTCGGTGCGGAGGATCTCGCGTGTGGCAAACCGTCGTGTTGCGTGCCGATTACCATCGACCCGAGCAGGGTGTACGTCTATCGCAACAGCGACGGCGGCCGCGTCAGTATGGTTGTGAATTTTGGTACTCCGCCATCGAGCTGGTGGGACATGAACGTCGACCTTCTCCTTCCCTCGGGTACGTCGGTCTCCTGCCAGAGCAGCCTCAGTCCCCCAGCGCCGGACTCCAAGACCGTGACCATCTTCTGTCCCACGATAGCGCTGGACGCTATGCCAGCCTGTGACTCCACAATGACGATCGAGTTGCGCCCACGTTCGTCGACCTATTCTGACGGAAACAACTCCCAGGCTCTCTGCGCCGGCACAGGGGGGCGTCAGATCACGCTCTCGGTGCCCGTGGTCTGTCCCACTAGCTGTGGATACGTCAGCAATTACGGCTCTTGCAGTGTTCTCGGACAGACCTGCGACTACACCACGATAGGGTGGGGCGGGGCTGGCGGCACGACGGTTTCACTGCCGTGCTCTTGCGAGTGGAACGAGAGTTTGAATGAGCTTGCTTGGTCTTGCGCTGTGCCGTAGCTGTTGCGTGCGCGTGGTCGCCGCCGTTCGGGTGCAAACCCCATCAACCCCATCCGTACTTTTCCACGCAACTTTTTGTCGCGGTTTCCGACAACCCATGCATGACGCTTCCTCGCCAGGTCGTGCCCGGCTGTGACTACGTGATTACCCGCCGCTGTTCCGAGCGGCGCTTCTTCTCGGAGCGTAATCGTTTCAAGCAGAGATGCACCGGGGCAGCAAGGGTGTTCATTCCCCATCCTTCTGGGTACTTTTTTCGCGCAACTCTTTGCTACCGGTTCCGAGAACCCATGCATGACGCTTCCTCGCCAGGTCGTGCCCGGTCGTGACTACATGATCACCCGCCGCTGTTCCGAGCGGCGATTCTTCCTGCGCCCCGATGAAGACACCAACAACACCTTTGTCTACTGCCTGGCCTTGGCCGCCAAGCGCGCGAACGTGCAGGTCACGTTTTCCGTTGCTCTCTCAAACCACCACCACACCGGCATCCACGACCCCGATGGCAACTTCCCGATCTTCACCGAGCACTTCCATGGGCTTCTCGCTCGCTGCCAGAATGCCCACCTCGGCCGCTTCGAAGCCTTCTGGTCATCCGAGCCGACCTCCGTCGTTCATCTGGTCGAGCCCAACGACATCCTCGACAAGATGACCTACGCCTTCACCAATCCTGCCACTGCGGATCTGGTCGACACGGTGGAGGAATGGCCCGGCGTTGCCACGTTCCAGGCCACCATCTCTGGCGGTGACATCACCGCCACACGGCCGAAGCACTTCTTCCGCGACGACGGCGACATGCCTGAAGTCGTCAGTCTGACGATCGCCCGACCGAAAGGCTTCCAGGATCTCGTGCAGAGCGAGTGGGCCAGCCTGGTCACCGAGCACGTCCGCGCCAAGGAAGCAGACCATCGCCATCGGCGTGCCGCCAAAGGCATCACCGTGCTTGGACGAACCCGAATCCTCGCGCAGAACCCATTCCACTGTCCCCCCGGCCACGCCCCACGGTTCCAGATAAGCCCGCGTGTGGCCGCCAAGAACAAATGGGCGCGCATCGAGACACTCCTTCGCAACCGCGGATTCATCGAGAAGTACCGTGATGCCCTCTTGGGCCACATGGCTGGGTTGGCCAACGTCGTGTTTCCATTCGGCACCTTTTGGATGCGCAAGTTCGGCAAGGTTGCCTGCGAGACCGCCGAGACAGCTGCCCAAGCAATCCTCGGCCCACCCCGGTATTGGGGATGTAGTAGACGGATGAGGCGCGGTGCCATCGAATGGACGTTCATCGGCTGGAACTAGATGCGGGCTTGAACCTCCTACCTGCAGCAGCGACAGCAGGGCGTGTGGAAGCCGAGAAGGCAATGACCGGTCCGCGCGCCTTGAGATTGCTGATGCGGGACCGGCAAGGAAAATCAGGTCGATTGCCATGGTAGCAGGGATCCGGTTTTCATGCCGCCGACGTCGCTTCCGGGTACAGTCGAGGTATGTCGCCGTTCGCGCTGTTCTCGTTGGTGATCGTCGTCGCGGCACTCTTCAGCTTCGTGAACCACCGGTTCATCGGGCTGCCCACGATCATCGGCGTCACGCTCATCGCTTTGGCGATGTCACTCGTGCTCATCATCGCGGGCGCCATCGGATTGCCGGTCCGCGAGGGAGTCGCTGTCTCGCTGGGGCGCCTCGATTTTGGACGTGTCGTGCTCGACGGGATGCTGGCGTTCCTGCTGTTTGCCGGCGCCCTGAATGTGAAGCTTGACGATCTCCTGGGTCAGAAGCTGACGGTTGGCGTGCTGGCGACGGTGGGGGTGGGGGTCTCCACCTTCCTGGTCGGCGGCTTGACCTGGCTTTTGAGCCGCTTGCTCGGCCTCGGGCTCGGCCTCACCGAGAGCCTGCTATTCGGAGCCATCATCTCACCCACCGATCCCATTGCCGTGATGGGGATCCTGCGCGGTAGCGGAGCGTCGAAGCCTCTACAAGCCCAGATGGCCGGCGAATCCTTGTTCAACGATGGCATCGGCGTGGTCATGTTCTCGGTGCTCCTGGGCATCGCCGCAGCGGGCGGATATGCGGGGCATGGACCGGATACAGGGGCCATCGCGTTCATGCTCGTGCGCGAGGTGGCGGGCAGCTTTGCGCTCGGGCTCGGCTTCGGATGGCTGACCTTCCTCATGCTGCGCTCGGTGGACGACTATCAGGTCGAGATACTTCTGACCTTGGCGCTGGCCATGGGGCTTTATAGCCTGGCGACCGCCCTGCACACCTCTGGCCCGCTGGCCGTGGTGGTCGCGGGCCTCATCATCGGTGGAAAGGGGCGCGCCCACGCGATGTCCCCGCGCACCGTCCAGCACCTCGATATGTTCTGGGAGATCGTCGATGAGGTTTTGAATGTGGTGCTGTTCGTCCTCATCGGCTTTGAGTTTCTGGTGGTTCCGTTCTCCGGTCCTCTGTTGTTGCTCGGCTTTGCGGCGGTGGTTCTGGTTCTCGTTGCCCGCTACCTCAGCGTGGGGGCCACGGTCCTGGCTCTGGGGCGGCAGCGGCGTTTTCGGCCGCACGCCGTGAAGATTCTGACCTGGGGTGGGCTGCGCGGGGGACTATCCCTGGCGATGGCGCTTTCGCTGGGACCGTCGATTGCTGGGCGCCACGCAATCTTGGCCGTCACTTACCTGGTGGTCGTGTTCTCGATCGCGGTGCAGGGGCTCAGTTTCGGCCGCCTCATCAGGGCGACCACCTCGCCTTGAGCGCGGTCACCGAGTGGGAGTGGCTCTCATGGTCGCACATCCTGCCCTGAGCTACCGAGGCTTGGGCACCGGCTAGGGGGATACATCAGGTGCCTAGGCCACCATGCCGCTTCCTGTTAGGAATCTGGGAACGCGATTCGGTGAAGGAAAAATGGCGTTTGAAACGACTAGACTCTGAACTTGTTAAGCGCGGCGCCACTCCCGTCGAGGTGCTTGATTCGGTTCAACTTGACCATCTTGGCGATTGCGCCCACCGCAATCGGAACCCGGCGTTTCTTCCGCATCCTCTCCACACCGCAACAAGAGTTGGTCTAGAATAGGCCCGCCTACGGCGCGGCGAAGGGCAAAGGGTAATTGGATGCAAGTTCTGCTTATCTGTGTCGCTCTATGTTCAGTTGCAGCAGCGGCTATCTTCGGCTGGAAGTACCGGGCTGTAATCCAACGGTTCAAGCCAGTTCTTTCGCTCGACGAAGAGGCCGAGCGCATCCGACGAGACACTGAAAGGAAGAAGGCCGAAAGTGCTCGGGAATTGGAGCGCGCCAAAGCGGAAGTAGCCGAGGCGGTTGGCAGAGCCAAAGCCAAGGCAACCGAGCTAACTCTGGCCTACGACAAGGCCAAGGACATTTACCTTCGGCTCCAGAACGAGGTGTCTCTCCTGCAGGCAACCTCGGAAGACATGTCGTTTGGGCTCTACAAACCTCAGTACTCTTTCGATACATCTGAGGCCTACAAAGCTGCTCTGGCTTCGGTCTACGAGCAGAAGAAGGTCTGTATCAGGAACGACGCCGCAGCCATCTACCCCACAAATTGGACCGTCAACAACAGCGCCGCTGAAGGTAGGCGCATGATCAAGAAGCAAGTCAAGATCATGTTGAGAGCGTTCAACGGCGAATGTGACGCCGCGGTTGCAAGAGTCACCTGGAACAACGTAACCCGCATGGTTGAACGAATCCAAAAGTCCTTCGAGGGGATTAACGTACTCGGAGAGGTTGTCAACACCAAGATCTCTGACGCCTACCTCAAGCTTTGCCTCGCTGAACTCCGACTTACACACGAGTATGAACTGAAGAGGCAGGAGGAGAAAGAGAAGGCACGGGAGGACCACGAGCGGATGCGCGAAGAAGAACGCGCCCAGAAGGATTTCGAGCGCGCTCAGCGAGAAGCCGCGATTGAACGGGCAAAGGCAGAGAAGGCTCTGGCAGCGGCTCGGGATGAACTTCAGAAGGCAACGGGTGAGCATCTTGAAGCAATTCAGACCGAGATCCTAGGTCTTGAAAAGAGAATGGCTGACGCTCAATCCAAGCAAGAACGCGCCGTTTCGATGGCACAACTCACCAGGATGGGCCACGTCTATGTCATTTCCAACATTGGCTCCTTCGGTGAAAATGTGTTCAAGATTGGGATGACGCGAAGGCTAGATCCTGATGATCGTATTCAGGAGCTGAGCGGCGCCGCCGTTCCATTCGGCTTCGATGTCCACGCAATGATCTTTTCAGAGGATGCTCCAGGTCTCGAAGCCGCACTTCACACAAGGTTTGCTGATCGTCGACTGAATCTCGTCAATTCGCGAAAAGAGCATTTCCGAGTGACACTCGACGAATTGGCTGATTTCGCTCAGAGTAAGGGTCTCAAGGTAGAGTTCTCCAAGTCGCCGGAAGCCAAGCACTTCCGAGAAAGCGAGGCGATGCGATTGAAGGCGCGTCAAGCAGGGGAGGCTCCAAAAGTGAAGGAAGATGCCTTTCCTGAGCAACTGTTTGCTTCGGTCGAGGAGGACTAGCCAAGCTGGCAGCACCGAATGTGCTCAGCCGCCGGGCCTCGGTGAGTAAGTCGGTTGGGCGAAGCAGCGTGGGTTGCCGTTCGCTTGATAGCGCATTCGCAGTCCCGCTAGCGGCTGGCTAGAGCTGGTGATTTCCGTGCTCGGGTGGCAGCGTACGCGTTCATCACTTTGCGGACGTAGAATTCGGTCTGGCCATTCTGGGGAATCGTGTGATTGACGATGGCGCCGGGGCCGGCGTTGTAGGCGGCCACGGCCAAGCGCATGTCGTGGAACGTGGCCATCTGCATAGCCAAGTAGCGACCGCTGCCATCTATGGCCTCGGCAGGGTCGAAGGGATCTGACACTCCTAGTAGCCGGGCCGTGCCAGGAGTCAACTGCCCCGGCCCCATAGCTCCAGCAGACGAAATGCGGTGGATGATGCCTTTCGATTCGACTTCGACAAGCGCCGCCAACAGCCCGCGCGGCAAGTGGAACTTGGCCTCCGCGCGTGCAACCGTCGCGTCGATTGGGGCGTGGCCACTGATCAGGCAGTGCGGCCGGTGCAGAGCGTAGCGCCCGAGGGCCGTTAGCTTGTTATGCACAAAGAAGGGGGACAGGGGAAAGACCAAGGAGTTCCCGAAGAACGCTACGCAGAGATTGAGTATGACGAGTGGCGTGAGCAGGACTGGTGTCCAGCGAACCCATTTCGGAATGCCAGTCTTTCTGCGGGCCACACCATTTCATAGCGGTTGGTTGGTGCGGACACAAATTAGTCTGCCAGCCGCGTAGGTCGTCCGGCCCTTGCAGAACGCGCTGCCACTGCACGTGCTCTTCGAGAACGACATCGACAGCACCGAACTACGAGGCCGGGCCCATCGCGTTCCCCTCTGTGCCGCCAACAGTCAGCGCGGCAAGTGCGCCCGCTTCCATCACGCTGGGGCGTGAGAGGCCTTGAGGATTGGTCAAGAAAGAGCCCACGGCTTACACACCGTTGCTTGAAGAATTGGTGGATCACGCCAACTGCTTCGTAGCCGCGCTCTCTACCGGAAACACCACCACGGCCATCACCTGCATGGAACGCTATGGACAAAGCCTGGCCGCACTGGCCGCGGCGGCCTCCATGCCCATCACCGCCGGTGGATTTGCCCAAACGGCGCTTCTGGCAAAGGAGATGGGTGGCGCAGTGAAGCCATCCAGCGCTGGCGACGGCAACTTGGCCATCGCGATGTTCGCCACTCCAGAAGCCGCCGCATTGTTCGTGAAAGCTTGCGTAGACCCGCTGGTGCCCCTGTCAGTACACGCAGAGCCGCTCGTCTGGCTCCGTGCTGGTCCTGGCCGCTTCTTCCGGGAGGTCGGGTGAGCAGGAACAACGGCATCGGCCCGCGCTCGGCGACTTCCCAGGGTTCGTCGAGGTCACTCTGCGCGCCGTCGACGCCACACCCGGCTCGAACTGGAAGGGTCCCGCCCAACTGTCCGGGCGCCCGGACAGTTCAAGGACTGCATTGCAGCCCCTGGTGTGACCAACGGCACCCGGACTACATTGGCAAGCGAGCCGCCGGTGCGTAGCGGCACCTGCCCACGCCCAGTAAGCTACAGGAAGTGGGTCCCCTTTGGGTCGCCGCGCCCAGGATCGCCCGCATACCAGGTGCCCAAATATCGGCGGCTGAAAAATTCTGGGGCAGGTATTCAAGCCGGCCGTCGCGCCAGTGCCTCGCCGAGCGGTCGCACCTTCATTAGATAGCTCGGTCTTGGCCCGGTCGACCCGCGCACGGGAACTTGCTCACCAAACTCACGTCGAAAAGCCAAGTGAGCAGTTTCGTGAGCAGCATTTTCTCCAGGAAAGTCCACGGGTTACGGTTGCTTTACTCACGAACTCATGTGTTTCAATACATAGAGATATATGCGGGGTGTTTTCACGGCGCCCCGGTCCAACGTCCCCCCTCTCTCTTTCTCCCCTATAGGGCTGCCTCTGCGGGGGGATTTCGTGAGTTCGTGAGCAGAATGGCCGAAATCGTCGAATTCCTCGGGTTTTTCTATGGATTTTCCCGCTCACGAGACGTGAAACACGTGAGCAGATGCGAGCACGGGTGAGTGCTGGATTCCCTTGCGGCCTTGGTCGCGGACAGGGTGGGAGGAAAGATGGGCCATGCGCGAAAGGGCTGCGCCATCATCCTGCCCGCACGAGACGTGGTCGCGAATCTCCGTCGTCTCGTCGCTGGCGGCGCACAAGGCGAAGGCCCGAGATTGCACGTGTGCTCGTCGCATGGCTTGATGGCTCCATGGCCGGAATATCGCATTCGTGCGAGACGCCGACGACCGAGTCACCGAGCCCGAGGGCAAATGCAATCTCGATCGCGGCGGGTAGGAATGAAACGATCCGCAGCTCGTTTATTGGCTCTCGCCTGAGTCGGTCGATGGGAGCAAGTCGCAAAACCAAAATCCGCGCGTGGCGCGCGGACCGGCCGGGCAAGTGGAAGACGCATCGGCATCCTCGGGGTGTGTGACTTCGAGTGGACGGTAGACTTTCTCCCCGAGTTTGAACCTTACTGGCTTCCGGAAGACCGGCCCGGCAAAGGCAAAGGAGTGGAACTCGCCGTTTTCGCCGCAGACATCCACTTCAGCGGGCAAGGCGGCGATGAAGTCCGCCGTCAGCGTACATCCGACGGCGTCTTCGCCGAGATAGGCATCGTTGGCGCAGCAGATAACCGTGCCGAAGCCGAGCGCTAGAAATTCGCGCATCAGCTCGCGCGTGTCGATTTTCCAGATGGGAAAGATGCCGCGCAGACCGACGCGCGCCAGATTCGCCTCACGCCATTGCCGCAGGTCTTCGAGAAAGATATCGCCGAACGCGCAGCCGGACACGCCGCGCGCCTTGTGCGCGAGCAGGCTGGCGGACATCTTCTGCTCGTACTCCTCGTTCGAGCTGCGCTCGCTGACGAAGATCTTCTCCAGCGGCAAGCCGATGGCGTCGGCCTGGGCGTCGAGCAGTTCCAGCCGGACCCCGTGCATGGATACGCGCTGGAAGTGTTCGTTGCACGTGGTCAGCAACGAGACGATGTCGTAGCGGTCATCCTGCCGCAGCCGATGCAACGCAAGCGCGGAGTCTTTGCCGCCGCTCCAGCAGAAGACGATCTTCTCCTTCATGGTTAGCCCGGTCAGGCCGCGGTCCTAACGGTATCCGCCAGCACGGGCCAACGCCTTTGTGCAAGCGCCAGGATTCCGAAGAGCAGCGCCGCATAGCAGAGGTCGCTGACCAGTGTGTTGCGGAAGAATGGAATCGCCGCCACGAAACAGGCGACAAGACCGTCCCAGGTTCTGGGATACCAGTTGCCGAGCGCCCACACGCCGAAATTGGTGAGCACGAAGAACAGTACTGCGCCGGCGAAAGCGGTCGATCCGATGCGTCCGATGCTTGGGCGAGGGCGCAGCCAGAAGCCAAGGCAGGCGATGAGCGCGAAGCTGCCGTACACCACGGGCGCGAGAGGATAGAAGCCGAGCAAAAGGTCGCTCAAGAACAGTGCGACGAGCGGCACCAGCAGCGCGGCACGCTTGCTGGCGAAGCTCGCGCCGGCAAACAGGGCCAGAGCGGCGATGGGACTGAAATTGGGCGGGTGTGGAATCAGGCGAGAGGCGATGGCGGCCAGGGTGATTCCGGTCAGGACGGCAAAGCGTTTGTTCATGGGCATCTCCTTTGTGCTTCGCAAACGAGAAATGGAGGAGATGCGCCGGGTCGCTTCTGGAAGCAACCTCACCTCACCCTTCTCTTTGCGGAGAAGTGCTCCGATTGACTCGGAGCGGACGAGTACAGCCAGAGCGGTATCCTGACTTCGGCCTCGAACTTCGCTCCCGCCTTCCCAAGCGTTGGCTCAGTGGCGTTGGGAGTTTGTAGCCATTACAGTGGCGCAACCGTCCCGGATTCGCACCGGGTTCCCAGATGTCTGACTGCGATGTTGGCGGAAGACTTTCCCGCCGCTTTCAAAGAGCGTTCTCTATCTACGCTCTCTATCCTTCTTTTCAAGCAAAACCATCATCGTCCGCGCGGAGACCGCTCATGCATCATTCCCTCACGCCTCTGGCGTCAGCGCAGGCGTGGTGGTACCCGCCCTCGCACTTGGTACGGTCGATGGTTGGAACGAAGAGCCCCGGCTTCTGCTCTTTCCTGATTTCGCTCACGTAGTTTCACCTCGGCGACGAGCGGCAATGGGTTACGTTATGGACCAGCATCGCCCGCGGGCGCGCAGACCGGCTGGAGGGGTGTTCCACCGAGGCAGGCGCGCGGGTCAACATCCGGATTTGGTGGGCCATCGGGTGTTCTGAACTCGCACGTGAGCGGCTGGGTCGGGGTCACTGCAAACAGCTGTGCGACGAGCTTTCCCGTTCTTGGATCGTAGAGAAAAAAGAGTTCGGCAACGATCATCATCTCGCCGCCCTCGAAGTATGCAAGGATGGCTTCGTTATACCCATCACTGGTTTGGGAAAGGCACAGGCCCGTGGGCGGCGAGTCCTTGTACATCCCACACCAGGCCAACGGTGATTGTGCCAACTGCCAGTCGAGGGGGAATTGCGAGATCCCAGAATCGTAGGAGAGCGAGGTGGTCTCCTGGCAGAGCGGCCCGAGGTCGGTGGCCGCATCCTTGGCGACAGGGATTACGGGGACCACAAAGTCGGGGGCTGCGTCATTGCTAGTGAGCGTAGGCAGGGAGTCCGGACTGATCGCCAGAGAGCCATCACGCTTATCGGCGCTCGCCATGTCAGTCGGCGGCTGCCCGGTGTCCTTCTTCGATCCGACTCCGAGCGAGGACGAGGAGCAGGCTACCAGCAATAGCGAGCTGGCTAGCAGCTGGCGAGCGCCCGTTTGCGACCCAATCATGGGGAACCATTCTAACAGGGGCAGGTGCATACGCATCATGGAAGAGTCCAGGTGGCCGCGCGATTGCGTGCACGCCCCCGCCACGCCCAGTTCGCTACAGAAACTGGGTCCCTTTGCCCTTCGTGCCCACCGTCGTCCACAAGCCGGGGTCCAGGTATGTCGGCGGTGGAAAAGCTGGGGGCAGGATTTGGGCCGCATTGCCGCATGATTTCCTGGACATGATGTCCACAATTCGGTGTGTGCCGTACACCACCGCTCGTGCTGCTACCGCCGCTTGGGTGCACAACCAAAGCCGGACACCTGTATCCCCATCGAGGTGACGACACCGATAGCGGCGTCGAGCGAGATGGTCGCCCCCTTGACCTTGTTCTCGGCGGGGTTGAGCCGGACGTTTGTAGCCCCGGCCAAGTTGGCGCGGGAAAGGTTGGTCTGATGGAACTGGCATCGGTCAAGGTTCGAGCCCGAGAAATCAGCTTCGGTGAGATTCGCCTCAGTGAAGTTCACCTCCAGCATGCGGCAGTCCTTGAAGACCGATTTTCTCAGATCGATCTGCACGAACGAGCAGTAGTCGAGTACGCATTCTTTGAACGATGCGTCCAGCGAGCGGTGGCCATCGGACCAGTCGATGCCCATCAACTTGGAGCCCTCGAACTTCACCCCGCGCATGGCCGTTCCATAGACCTTGGCCATGGTCCAGTCGGACAGGCTCACCACGCAGTCTTCGAATCGGCATTCCCGCAACCGTGCCTCGGCGAAGATGACGTTGGTGAACGTGCAGTCGCGGAAGACCTTCTCGGACATTTCCCTGCCACGAAAATCCAAGTCGCGGAAAACCTTGCCCTCGATGAGCTCGTCAGCGAAGGGGTCGATGAGCGGTGTTTGCGGCGAAACCATGCGAGAGCAAGTCGGCGTGCGAACTCGTCAGTGTACCGGCAGGACTGTATCACGGGGACCGACGGCGGACAGCCCGGCCCGCCACCACCGAACCTGCGGCTCATGCAGCAGGCCCGTTGAACGCCAGCGGAAAACAAATAGAGGAGCTACGCGACCGCGTCCTTTGCAGCCTTCACCGGGCGTCCCTTGATGACCTTACGAGCTGGCTTGGCCTTGAAGACCGTCGGCTCCTTGGTGAAGGGGTTGATGCCCTTGCGCTCTTTCGTGGCTGGCTTCTTGACCACGACCATGCGAATGAGGCCGGGAACGACGAAGACGGTCCTGACGGACGCTTCCCCGCAGTCGATCAGTACCACGCCAGTGCGCGGGGTGGCAGTCCTTGCGACGGATTGGTCGAGACGAGGTTGCTTGCCACGAAGGTGCCCGGGGCGAGCTCAAAGACACGCAAGAAGGCCGGCGTTTTCGTGGTCCCATCGGCAACCAGAACGTGCCCCTTGTCGGCGTCCACCAACACGGCACCGAGCGCGGACACTTCGGTGGACTCGAACATCTTGAAAGGCAGAACACCGTCGAGCGGCAGCGACCACAGCCGATCCGGCGGCAGATTGAGGGGATTGCCCAGGGTCACGCCGATCGCGGTCTTCGCATCCCAAGCCGCAAGTGACGTATTCGAAAAGGGAAGTCCTCCTACGGTGGCTGCGGCGATCTTCCCAATCGCAGCGGGGGGCGAGACGCTGACGTCGATCACGACGATGGACGAACTATCCGATTGCATGGGTCCGTCGACCTGGGCGCCGCCACACACAACCATCAATCTCTTGTCCGCCGGAAGATAGGTCATTGCGCCGCAGTTCTTCGCGCCTGGCAAGTCGATCATACTCACGATCTGATCGGTAACGGGGTCCACGATGACGACGCGACCCGTGCCATAGGTCTTGAGGTCTAGGCTGATGGCATTGAGCGAGACGTACACCCTGCCCTCGGCCAAGACCGCGCGGTCGGCACATGGCAGGACGCCTGCAGGCGCATACGGTGCGAGGTCGATGCGCCCCAGGATCGTGGGCTGTGTGGGATCGATGACGAGAAGATCGTCGCCTTCGTCGAAGTCCTCGGAGCCTGGAGCCGTGTTCTCCGCGTGGCGCGTGACATAGGCCTTGGCTGCCGAGAGCGTGACGACATCGTGTGGATCGGCGGCGAAGCCCGTGTCCACCGCAAGTTGTCCCAGGGGCGCACAGGTTGTCGGGTCCAGCCAGGTCAACGCATTGTGGCCTCGATCGATGATGGCCACCGGACCGCCCGCCGGCACTTGCGTGGGCAATACAACGTCGCCTGAAAGTGTGGGAGACGGACCAAGCGCGTCGGCGCCGCCGCCGAAGCAACCGTCTTGCAACAGATTGCCGTTGCGGTCGAGAAACGAGACCGATGTCGATTGATAGTCGCTGTTAACGACAGCGATCCCGCGAAGCACGTTGCTTGGGCGATCCGTTGAGGCATCGAGCGGACCGGTCGCGGCGTCGACGCTCGAAGCGTCAGTCTCTGGTTGGAATCCGGGGTCGTTACCGCACGCGCCAGTGGCAACGCAAACCGAAAGCGCAATCGAGCATGCCAAAGAAAGCCAGTAGCGTTGCATGGTGTGGTGTCCCCCAGGGGCTAGAAAGCGAAGTACGGTCCAGCGCCGGACGGGGTGTTGCGAGTCTCGATGGCGCTATAGACGGTTCGGCCGAAAAAGAACGGCAGGCCCCAATCAAAGCCGGGCTGCGTAGGGTCGGGATAGCCCTGTAGGGGCCCCGCCAAGTTGTTGAAGGCGAAATTGCGGGCGGCCAGTTCATCGGCGTTGGCAACGCTGAAGGTGAACTTCGCACTCGTGATACTGCCCTGCGAGATTGCCGCGTTCAGATTGACCGTGGACGTTGGGCAATAAAAGATGTTCTCATCCCCCGGGCACAGCGGGATATTCGTGGTCGTGTCGCTCAGGAAGAAGAGAGCGTTCGATCCACTGTCGAGGTAGCTCGTGTACTGGGCGCCCCCTGCGGGAAAGGCAGTCTCCACGTAACCGTAGTCATCCAGCGGAAGAACTGTGGCAGCACCTAGGCCATTGTTCGCCTGAGTTCCAATCCCGAATACCACGACACCCGACACGGACGGCTCGCCATCGGCGGGAATCGCGGGCAACTGGATGATCACGCCGTTATTGTCCACCGGGAGCATCGCCACAGGATTGGAAACCTGGTTCGCGATCGGCACCGAGGTGACCTGACAACCACCGACCTGGGCAGAGCTGCAGCCATAGTACTGTCCGGGATTCAACCTGGAAATTCCTGGCTGCGTGCAGTCCGCTCCGCAGTCATTCAGATAAGTCCCCACACCCAAGATCCCATTCGCCCCCAGGCTGTTTAGGTCGTTCTGCGGCACTCCTGTGCAATCCGCGGGCAGTGGGTAGGTTGCCTCGCCAACGACGTGGATCGGCAATGAACCGGCGGACTCCTCTCCCATCTGAATGTCCGCAATATTCACCGTTCCCCACGACGAGCTGTCAGCAAAGGGCAAACACTCGGCCAGCGCCAAACCGCTTCCGTCGTGGGCCGTGGGCAAGGCCAATGTCAACACAGAGTTCAGAATGCGCACACCGACCGATCCTGTGTCCACGAGTACATGGTCGACGGTCTGGCAGTTGCCGGTTCCCGGCTGGCAAACGGTCACACTGACAAACATTCCGTTGGTGTACGGAACCGTCAGGCCGGCCGGACCTTGGTCAACGACTCCGGCGAGCACATTCGAACCGGCGCGAAGCGAGCCACCCGCGCCACCCGCGCCAGCCGATCCCCCCAAGACGGGATAATTGGGGCCGCCGCCGCACCCAAGGGCTGCGGCCAACGCCACCATGCCGCACTGCCAGCGATACAACTGCTGCTGCTTGTGAATGTTCATCGCACTTGCCTATCTGTGCGGGGCTTCTGACCGCGGCCCGCTCCACCGACCCGACCGCCGAGTCCCCGCGTCTACTACTTGCTGCCTGATGGGCTGAATCAGGAAACTATGGAATCCACGGTGGCTTGGTCCGCTGGAGGGAATGGGTAGCACTCCAAGTCTTGCGCGGCCACCCAGCGGAGGTCGGCGACACGCAAAGGGCGCGGCTCCTGGCCAAGAAGGATCTGCGCATCGTAAAGGACGCGCTCCAGCGAATACCCGACAAAGAAGTGGGTTCGTCGTGCTCTCAGCCGGCCAACCGAGATTTCCACGCCAAGACGCTCGCGGATCTCCCGATGTAGCGCCGCTTCGTGGCTCTCCCCAGTCGCGACCTGGCCGGTTGGAAACTCCCACGATCCAGCCAGGACGCCAGAACTGGAGCGCTCGGTAATGAGGTAGCGCCCTTGCCGTTCGACAACGGCGGACACCAGCCGAACGCAACGGGCGGACTCAGCCAAGTGGATATCTCGTGTTTAGTTGCCGCCGCCTTGCTCGTGTTCCTTTCGCTCTTCGCGCGCCTTCTTGCACGCATCCGATAGGTCATTGGCGTGGTCCTGCATGCACTTCCGCATGGCCTCGTGGTTGCCCATGGTGTCCTTGCAGAATTTCTCCATGTCCGCCTTGCAAGCCCCGAACATCTTGCCGTGGTGCGGGCGCTGTCCTTCGTCCGCGCGAGCGACGCTTGCGCCGACGGTCAGTGCGGACATCATTACCGTGATCCAAACGAATTTGTGTGCCATGGCTGCTCCTTGTCATCAGAAGGGATCCGGCACATGCCGGACCCGGCGCTTTCCTAAGCAACGCAAGGGCCAGACTCGTGCGGACGTGCGAAGGCGCGCAGAAGCCTTGATTTTCACGGGTTTGGCGACACGGCGATGTGTCTTGCATCCGCAGGGCCTGCGGAAAGCGTAGCTTCCAAGGCAAAATCCGCAGCGCCAGGCCGCACTTGCGTACGACGTGCCGAGCGCCAACACGACGCCGTGGCAGCTCGAAGCTATCGCCAAAGCCATCGACGGGCTGCCCGACACCTTGGCCGCCGACGACTCCAACTGGGTCTTGGTCTATGACTACGAGGGCAAGCCGGCGTGGATTTGGCCTCATGGCCAGATTCCGCCATCAAGACTCAGCACCTCCACCGGTGGCGGCCATCGTGGTGTCGGTGTCAGTTTCGGATTCAATCTCACTGGGGCTGCGGCGGTGAACGCTCCCGCTTTACGTGCTCGCGCTGGTAGTCGTCGTGGTCAGCGTGGACGTCCTGTTCTTCAGAAACCGGCTCTGGGAGCGGCTAATGGTGAACGTCGGTGTCGTCCTGGTGTTCGCGGCGTTCTACTTGCGGTTCCTGAAGCGTCCATGAGCGCAGCCGGCGACGAACCCCATCGCGCGCGACTTGGACAAGGAGCGCTTATGGCCGCCCAGGGGCGCCCAGAAGTTCGTGGGGGCAGACCGCCCCGAACTTCCGAGCATGCAACCATGGTCACTCCATTCGGGCTTCGCCGCAAACGGGTCCCGAAAAGGAACCACCGCACCCGAGCCGTACCTGTGCCTCCGAGCTTCTTCCGGCGCACGAGAAGCAGAACGTCCTCACGTTACCAGAAACCGCGGAGGCAACGTGGTGCCAAGGCGCGGCATTGGGATCATGCGCGGCGGCTCCGCTCTCAAGCTGTTGAACATGACGCAGTGAAAACTGGGCGACCTGCTATATCGGCGTGACGGTTACGCCTCTGCGAAAATCGGTGTTTGCACCGCGCCCCGCACCGACCCTGGTCCCGACCAACCAGGAGTTGTGGAATCCATGAGATCAAACTTCAAACCCTCTTGGCTTAAGGGCTGGTCGGAGAGGCTCACCATCCATGGGGGAATGGGTCACTCCCGCATTCGAGACCCACCCGACACTGCCGGGAGACTCATCCCCGCCTCCTACGCGCCTTCCCAGTGGTTCCAGCACTCATGCAGTGGTAGCGCCGGCAAACAGCGCAGCCGCGTCCTCGGCCCCGAGCTGCTTGAGGTAGCTGCCCGACTGAATCCGCGTCCGGGGCTTCGGAGGCTCAATCCTGACCGGCGGCAGCTTGGGCACCGGCGGCAGTTTCGGAACTGGAAATCGGTGGACAGCGCGGTGAAGCCGGCACAGACCACGTCCCCGGACGCCAAGGTGGCGGCGGCCGAGGATCTGTCAAAGGCGTCTCCTTTTGATCCGTGAGCACGCGGTAGTTGAGCACGGCGATGGGCAATCTCGTTACCCGTCTCTTGGATGCAAGAGGGTGATCTCGGCCTCGTGGTGTGCGCTCCTCATGACTCGTCATAATGATTGGATGGAGCCATCAATCTAACGGGAGGCCGATTCAGATCGGGGTGGTGGTGAAGATGCCAGCCTTGGCGTGAAAGTTGCTGGGGTCCCAACTCCACGTAAGGGGACCACAGCGAGTGAACAAATGGCCAAGGCATTTTCGGCGAAATCACGCGTGACGGAATATCGCGCCAAGCGGGATTTCGCCAAGACATCTGAACCGGCCGGGAAGAAGGCAGTGCCTTCCTCCTCTACGCTGCGCTTCGTCATCCAGCGGCATGCCGCGAGGCGCCTGCACTACGATTTCCGCCTCGAGCTCGACGAAGTCTTCAAATCCTGGGTCGTGACGCGCGGTCCCTCTCTCAATCCGCACGACAAGCGCCTTGCGGTGGAGGTCGAGGACCACCCGCTTGAATATGGCGATTTCGAAGGCACCATACCCAAGGGCCAATATGGCGGCGGCACAGTGCAGCTGTGGGACCGCGGCCACTGGATTCCCGAAGGCGATCCGCGTGAAGGGTTGAAACGCGGCGACCTGAAATTCTCTTTGGAAGGCGAGCGGCTTAAGGGCAGCTGGGTGCTCGTGCGCATGAAGAACGACCGGCGGGGCGGCAAGCGCACCAACTGGCTGCTGATCAAGCACCGCGACGACAACGCCCGCGAGGACGATGGCGATGCTCTTCTAACAGCCCCCAAATCAATCGCCTCCGGCCGTAGCCTGGCGGCGATCGCAGCCGGCAAAGGCAAGGCGCCGACGCCCTTCATCACGCGCAAGCCAAGTATATCCGGTGCCCTGGTGAGATCTACAAGCGTGAAGAAACCAGCGAGGTATTCGACGACGGAGGCCATGCCGCGTTTCATAGAGCCGCAACTCTGCAGGCTGGTCGAACGCGCCACCTCCGAGCCGGGTTGGGGGCATGAGGTCAAGTTCGACGGCTATCGCATGCAGCTCCGGGTCGAACATGGCGACGTACGGCTCCGCACGCGCAAGGGGATCGACTGGACTGCCAAGTTCGGCGGTATGGCGACGGCTGCTGGCACGCTCGCCGATTGCCTGCTCGACGGTGAGGTCGTGGCGCTGGACAAGCACGGCGAACCGGACTTCGCAGCGCTTCAGGGGGCCTTGTCCGAACACAAGACCAACGAGTTGATCTACTTTGCCTTCGACCTCTTATTCGCCGATGGCGAGGATCTGCGCGGGAAGCCGTTACGCGACCGCAAGGCGCGTCTGAAGGCGCTGTTCGCCAAGTCGAAGCTGCCGCGGATCTTTCGATACGTCGATCACTTCGAGACGGCCGGCGATGCGGTGCTGCGATCGGCCTGTCGGATGCATCTCGAAGGTATTGTCTCCAAGCGCCTCGATGCGCCCTACAGATCCGGCCGCGGAATGGATTGGACCAAGGCCAAGTGCCGTGACGGCCACGAGGTGGTGATCGGCGGCTGGATCAGCGAGGGCGGGCAGTTGCGCTCACTGCTGGCAGGCCTCTATCACGGCAAGAAGCTGGTATATGTCGGGCGAGTTGGCACCGGCTTCGACGCGGGAACCGTGCGGCTGGTCATGCCGCGGCTGAAGCAGTTCGAGAGCAATGTCAGCCCCTTTGCCGCCGGCACCAGCTCGGAAAAGGAGGGCAACATGCATTGGGCGCGCCCCGCTCTAGTGGCCGAGATTGAGCTCGCCGGCTGGACCGGCGCCGGCATGATGCGCCAAGCCTCCTTCAAGGGCTTGCGCGAGGACAAGCCTGCCGCCGAGGTCGAGGCGGAGAAGCTCGCCAAGGCGGCCAAGACCAAGGTTGTCCAGCCCGAGACCCAGGCTGCTGAAGGCGCGGTGGTGGTGATGGGCGTGTCGATCTCCAACCCCGACAAGCCTTTGTGGCCGGACGAGGACCCGCCTGTCACCAAGGGCGACCTCGCCCGCTACTACGAGGCGGTGGGCGACTGGATGATCGAGCACATCAAGGGGCGCCCCTGCTCGATCGTACGCACGCCGGACGGAATCGGCGGCGAGAAGTTCTTCCAGCGTCACGCCATACCAGGCTCGTCCAATCTGCTCGAATTCGTGACGGTTTCGGGAGATCGCAAGCCCTATCTTCAAATCGACCGGGTCGAAGGGCTTGTCGCGGTTGCCCAACTCGGCGCTGTCGAATTGCATCCGTGGAACTGCCAGCCTGATGATCCAGACCTTCCGGGCCGATTGGTGTTCGACCTCGACCCGGCGCCCGACGTGCCGTTTGCCCGGGTGATTGAAGCCGCCGTTGAACTGCGCAAGCGGCTGGAGAGCTTCGGACTGACCGGTTTTTGCAAGACGACCGGGGGCAAGGGCCTGCATGTCGTCACTGCCTTGGCTTCCGACAAGAAGAGCCCCGACTGGTGGGCCGCCAAGACCTTCGCTAAAGAAGTCTGCCGGCGGCTCGCGGCGGATCAACCCGACCGTTTCAACATTACGATGGCCAAAAAGGATCGCGGTGGTCGCATCTTCCTCGATTATTTGCGCAACGACCGCATGGCAACGGCCGTGGCACCGCTCTCGCCGCGTGCCAGGGAGGGCGCTACCGTTTCGATGCCGGTCGACTGGCCTCAGGTGCGTGCAGGACTCGATCCGAAGAAATTTACGGTGCGCACGACCCCTGCACTGTTTCGCAAGAACCGGCCCTGGAAGGACTACGCTAAGTCTGCGAAGCCGCTACGCCAGGCGATTGAGCAACTGCTCAAGACAAGGTAAGGAGATAAACCATGGCAAAGTCTGTTTGGGAAGGACACCTGCGACTCTCGCTGGTGACCTGCCCGGTGGCGCTCTACAAGGCGACGGATCCCAAGGGCGGCGTCAGCTTCCACCTGATAAATCCCAAGACAAAGAGTCGCATCGTGCAGGTGGTGAAGGATCCGACCACTGGCCAGGAGATCGACCGCAAGAGCCTGGTGCGAGGCTTCGAAGTTGCCAAGAACAAGTACATTCTCATCGATCCCGAGGAGTTGAAAGCGCTGCACATCGAATCCACGCGTGTGCTCGATCTCGAACGGTTTGTTGATGCCGCCACCATCGATCGCATCTACTGGGATGAGCCCCACTACCTCGCTCCGTCCGAAAAGACCGGCGTCGAGGCGTTTGCCGTGATCCTGGCGGCGATGCGCGAAAAGGAACGGGTCGGCATCGGCAAGCTGGTCCTGAATATGCGCGAGCGCATTTGCGCCCTTGAACCTCGCGACAAGGGGATCCTGCTTACCACGCTGCGCACGCACGAGGACATCGTGGCGGCAAGCGACGTCGGGGGCATAACCGAGTTGCCCAAGCCCGATCAACGCATGCTCGAAATCGCCGAGAAGATCATCGAGCAGCAGGAAGGCAAGTTCGACCCTTTGACCTTCAAGGATCGCTACGAGGATGCCGTGCGCGAGTTGATCACCCGCAAGAAGAGGGGTCAGAATGTGACGACTGCGCTGCCTGTGGAAAAGGATGCCGGCAAGGTGATCGACTTGATGGATGCGTTGCGGCGCAGCCTCGCCGGCAAGGCTGTCGCCAAAGCCACGCTTAAAACAAAGAAGCGCGCCGTATAGTGCGCTCACCCAGTGTCTCTTGAGCAAGAGGTACCGGGGAACCGCGACGACGGGAAGGCCAGCCGGAGGTCCCGCAGACCAGCTGTGCGCCGCAAAAATTCGGTACCAAGTCGAACCGACGCCAGCTTTCACCTGCCGGCGGAAGGGGATATGCTCGGCCCGCTGTACCAATAGTTGGGGGATGACATGAAG
>OCTA010001195.1_pt1 | contig 24014 bp, 21 predicted proteins | sample 1538991 | NCBI WGS metagenome assembly OCTA01 (sample SAMEA3539302, study PRJEB22396) | soil metagenome | biome: tundra; feature: field; material: soil | place: USA | collected 2010-05 | depth 0.15 m | reverse complement strand
AATTGTCGTCGATCTGGCCGCTGGACAGCAGGACGATAACATCGGCCTTTTGGGGAATGGCGGGTTCCAGCAGCGGCGTGCTGTAATAATACGCGAGGGGCGTCGAAACGAAGACGGCAAAACCCACTACCATCCAGAGGAAAGCCTTTCCGCTTGTCTTGACAATTCCCGCCATCTCCGGGGCTCGCTCAGCCCCAGGCGAGTATCAGACTGGAGCTCAATGATTTTAATCTACCGTTCCGCTTGGATTGAGACCAGCATACACGAGCACACGCCGAATTGTGCTGTTCAGGTCAATTATGGGCAAAGCGATTCGATTCGACCGGCAGAACTGCTGTCCAGCCCGGCTTCGCCAAGCGGCGGCAGGGGTAGCGGCACCGTCGATTGCTCATTTCAATAGCGCGCGAGAATTCGCGAAGTCCATCAGGTTGGCAGTCCGGGCGGTTCGTATTTCCTCTCTGCAAGCAACCAGAGAATAAAGCCCTGCGCACTAGGGCCGCCGGCCTTGAGCTCCTCCGCGAAACTTGGATCGTGAACAGTCATGTTTCAATGTGGACGAACCGCGCCGATCCCTCACCGGAAACCGCCACCGCCCGCCGACGGTTTAATGGAATCAATAAGTTAGCGCCCGCGTTTCTGGAGAGCCTCCAGTCTGCGAGTCGGGCGTGCCCTGCGCGGTGCCGTTGACTCAGGTGGCACCCTAGTTTTCGGTGCTTCCAGTATCAGCTCTGTCGCGGCTCCGTGGCCGTCAGCGCACGAGAAACATTGTGCCGATATGTTGGAGATTACCCCAATATTTGGTACTGCGCGCCCGCGAATCTGAGACTAGGTTCGCCGTTTCAGGCCAACCGTGTGCGACAATCGAGTGCTGCCGGCCACCAAGGGTGAGCAATACTCGTGTGTTTTTTCTTTGGCTTGAGCTTGGCATCTTAACTGCTTTATATTGTTTGAAATGGCCACCAGCACATTGGGCCGGGTATCGACTAGCGTGCCGAAATCTAACGCGGCTGAGGGAAAGAGCGCCCTTCGCGTGCGACCTCTGGCGCCCGAAGATCAATCCCATTGGGACGAATTTGTCCAGGGCCATCCTCAAGGGAGTCCTTTTCACCTCCTGGCCTGGCGAAACACTATCGAGGCGACATTCAGATACCGACCTCTGTATTGCGTTGCCGTCATGGAAGGGCGGGTTCGCGGGGTCCTGCCGCTCTTCCTTGTAAAGAACATTCTGGTCGGTAAAGCCCTGATCTCCTCGCCATTTGCGGTCTACGGCGGCGCATTGGCCGACTCGCCGGAGGTTCGGGACGCGTTTGCGCAGTACGTGCGGCAATTGGCTGAATCCCTCCGGGTCGAATACGTGGAATTGAGGAACGCTCACTCGGAACAGTGCCTCGGGTTCGCAAGCGTCTCCCGGTACATCACTTTCACTCAGCAGATTGGGCCCGATGAGCAGGTCATCTTGAATTCGATACCGCGCAAAACGCGCCACATGGTACGCAAAGGCCTAAAGGCCAATTTGGCCACACGGCGCCAAACTACAGAATTCGCTGCATTTGAAGATCTCTATTCCAAAAATCTGAGGCGTTTGGGCACACCCAGCTTTCCGCGGAAACACTTCGCGAATCTGCTTGCGAACTTCGGCGCGATGGCGGATATCCGGGAGACTAGGGCAGCAGACAAAGTTGTCGCAGCCGTGTTGAGCTTCTACTTCCGGGATCAAGTGTTTCCCTACTACGGTGCATCCGATCCAACCTTCAATGAGTTGGCACCGAACAACTTCATGTACTACGATTTGATGCGCTGGGGCGGCCAAAATGGTTACAGGCTTTTTGATTTCGGTCGAAGCAAGAAGGCCGGAAGCGGGTCCTATGACTTTAAGGCACACTGGGGCATGGTGGAAAGGGAATTGCCGTACGAGATATTGCTCGTGAAGCGCCAACGTTTACCGAACTATAGCCCTAAGAATCCGGTGTTCGACCTGCCGATGAAATTGTGGCAGCACTTACCGCTGACATTAACCCGCAAGCTGGGGCCTTTATTTTTGCGGTTGGTGCCGTGAGGGCATGCTTGCATTCGGGAGGAGATATAGGCGGATAGCTCAATGGTAGAGCGCCTCTAAACACACAGAGGGGGCTGCAGTGTTCAAATCCTGCTCCGCCTACCACTTTCATGGAGATTTTATTCCTCTCACACTGCGTTCCTGGACCGCCCGAGAAAGGAGAAAAGATCCGGGCCTATTTCGAGCTGCAATATCTGGCAGCCAAATATCGGGTACATCTGGCATGCTTCGCGCGTTCCGAATCCGAGGTGGAGTGGGCGCGAACGCTGACTGATCGCTGCGCGTCCGTTTATGTCGAGCTGCTGCGGAGTGGACCTGGCTTGGCCCGTGCGGCAGCGCGCTTCGCCATTGGCAACAGTCTTACGGCTTCTTTCTATAGCAGCGCCGGCATGCGAAGGCATGCAATGTCAGTTGCCAGACAGCCCATTGTGGCAACAGTGGCGTACTCCTCCGTGATGGCTCAGTACGCGCCGTCCGGCGTTCCGCTGGTTTTGGATATGGTTGACGTAGACTCCGAGAAATGGCTTCAGTACGGCGAGATCCGCCGGGTGGGGTGGTTATATCGCCGTGAAGGCCGCCGCATCCGGAGGCTGGAACAATGCTATGCACAGCGTGCCGATCTTAACCTGGTCGCGACTCGCAACGAGAGGAGCATACTCCAGCAAGAGGCTCCGAAAGCGATCGTACAGTACATGGAAAATGGGGTTGACCTCGATTATTTCCGGCCCTTGGCATCATGGAGCCTCCCGGAACTGGAGGGCAGGCGCTTCGTTGTTTTTGTTGGTGCGATGGATTACTACCCCAATGCAGACGCAGCCTGCCGGTTTGCAACCCGAGTTCTGCCTGTTCTCAGGCAGACCGATCCGGAACTGGAGTTTCTGATTGGGGGTCGGAATCCCAGTCGGACCGTGCGCAGGTGCAGCAGTATTGCCGGTGTTACCGTGACGGGAGAGGTTGCGGATGTCAGGCCTTATCTGGCCCAGAGCCGCGCCGTTGTGGCGCCGCTGCGAATCGCACGTGGCATTCAAAATAAAGTACTGGAAGCGCTGGCGATGGGGAAACCTGTTTTGGCTTCACCGGAGGTATGCCGCACGCTCGCCTATCCACTCCCTCCGGGGGTTCAGGAGTGTGCGTCTGAGGAAGAATACATCCGCGTTTTAGCTGACCTGGATGTAGTCCAGGTAGACCCGGCGGGCCTTCGTCATTACGTTGAGGAGCGTTTCTGCTGGCAAAGAAATGTTCAGACCCTATTGCAGGCGGTGGAGAACTGCATTGGCGGCGGAAAGAAGACGGCGTGCGCAAGCCAAGTGTACTAATCATCTCCTACCTGTTTCCGCCGGCCGGAGGGGTGGGGGTACAGCGTGCTCTTAGTTTGGCGAAGTACCTCCCAGAGTATGGTTTTCAGGTGCACGTCTTGAAAGCGGCCAATGCCGCATCGCCAGTGAGCGATCCCGGGCTGCTGCGACAAATCCCCGCCTCGGTGACCGTCCACAGCGCTTTCACGCCGGAACTGCCGTTTGCCGTGCGCCAGCGGATCTGGAGCTGGTTTTCCAGCGGTGCAGGCCGCAATGGAGTCGCAGTAAAAGCGCCTGCAGGCCGTCACGGCTGGAAGCACGCGGCCTTGAACTGGGGGCGGCGTCTGTTGGCTCCAGAACCAGAAGTTCTATGGGTCCCGTTCGCTCTCCACGCAGCCCGGAAGATCGTACGGCAATGCTGTATCGATGCCGTGCTGGTTACCGCGCCGCCTTTTTCGGCTTTTTTGGTGGGCAATACGCTTAAGACGGAGTTTCCAAACCTGAAGTTGATCAGCGACTTCCGGGATGACTGGCTCCGGTTCTATGTCGGCGTTTTCGATTACCAGAGCAGTGATTATGTCAAACGGCGCGCGGCGGCCATTGAGCGGCAGACGATAGAATGTTCGGATTCTGTCGTGGTCGTCACCTCTACCATGCTTGACCACATCCGAGCCCGGTATCCCGACCAGCAATCCCAGAAATTCGCATTTATTCCCAACGGGTACGACCCGGACACATTTAAGGGCGTGCAACCACGGCCTCGTCAGCGAGACAAAGTGGTAATAACCCACGTCGGCACCGTGTACTCGGCGAGTTCGCCGCGTTACTACCTCGACGGGCTGGATCAAATGCCAGAGGAAGTCCGAGACCACGTTGAGACCAGGTTTGTCGGTCGCATCGCCGAAGCAGAGCAGTGTCATTTGCGCAGCCGCAAGAGCGCGGTGCATCTTATGGGCTTTATGCCGCAGCAAAAAGCGATCGAAGAGATGGCTGAAGCCGACTACCTGCTGTTGACAATGACCGACGGGCCCAGCCTTACCGGCAAGATCTTCGAGTACTTGGCCGTTGGCAAACCCATCCTTGCAATCACTCCGCTGGACGGCGAAGTGGCCCGAATCTTGCAAGAAACCGGATCCGGTAGGTATGCAGCGCCGAACGACCAAGCCGGCATTTGTGCTATGCTAGCCGCGGCCTACGAGCAGTCACGAACGGGACGATTCAGTTTTCGTCCCGACTGGGACGTTATCCGCCGCTTTGAGCGGCCGCGGCTGGCTGGTCAGTTCGGCCAGCTGCTACAACCGGAAGGTAGGTTATGATCCAGGATCGCCAAATCACGCGCAAGAAGAAAACGGCGAACATCGCGGTGGCAGGTTGCGGGCATTGGGGCAAGAACCTCATCCGGAATTTTCACGGTCTAGGGCACTTGCGTGCCATCTGCGACAGCAATCCGGCCACACTGGAAGCATCTAGAGCGCAGTGCCAGGACGTGGAAACGTTCCAGTCCTTTGACGACCTGTTGGAAGACCCAGAAATCGACGCGGTGGTGCTGGCCACGCCGGCCGAACGGCACTACCCGATGGCCCTAGCGGCGCTGAGCGCCGGCAAAGACGTCTTCGTCGAGAAGCCACTGGCGTTGGATGCGGGCGATGGCCGTGAAATGGTCCGGGAGGCCCACGAGCGTGGCGCTATTCTCATGGTCGGTCACCTTCTGCGCTATCATCCAGCCATTTTGAAAATCCAGGAGATGGCCGCCGCTGGCACGCTCGGAAGGCTTGACTACATATATTCCAACCGGCTCAGCATGGGCAAGATCCGTCAGGAGGAGAACGCGCTCTGGAGCTTCGCGCCACACGATATATCGGTAATTCTCGCCCTGGTGGGGGAAATGCCGGTGCAGGCAACCGCAACAGGCGGTGCTTATTTGCAACCCAATATCGCGGATGTGACGGTCTCCAATCTGTTGTTCAGCCGTGGAACGCGCTCGCACATCTTCGTCAGCTGGCTACACCCCTATAAGGAACAACGATTGGTGGTGGTCGGCAGCAAGCAGATGGTCGTGTTTGAAGATAGCAAGGCTCAGAACAAGCTGATGCTGTTCGATAAAAACATTGAGTGGCGGAATGGATCGCTCGAGGCCGACAAGCCGCAAGGCACCCCTGTATCATTCGATACCGGCGAGCCCCTGCGCCAAGAATGCAGCCATTTTTTAGAATGCATTCTCGACCGGCGGCAACCCCTCACAACGGGCGAAGAAGGCGTGCGCGTACTTGAGGTGCTCCAGGCTTGCCAGCGTTCGCTGCAAATGAATGGAGAGCCAGTGCAGGTCGCCGTTCACCCTCAAAAGATCATAACGATCTGAACACCAGGAGAGAAACATGGAAAGAACCTATTTCGTGCACGAGTCCAGCTACGTGGACGAGCCGTGCGTTATCGGCCGAGATACGAAGATCTGGCACTTTTGCCATGTCATGAGGAACTGCCGTATCGGCGAGCGGTGCAACATTGGACAGAATGTGGTGATCTCGCCCGAGGTAGTGATCGGGAACAACGTCAAGATTCAAAACAATGTTTCCGTTTACACAGGTTGCATTCTGGAGGACGACGTGTTCTGCGGGCCATCCATGGTCTTCACCAACGTGATCAATCCACGCAGTCATGTCGTCCGCAAGAGTGAGTATAAGCAAACCTTGGTCAGGAGGGGTGCATCGTTGGGAGCGAACTGCACGGTCGTATGCGGTATCACGATCGGCGCCTACGCATTCGTCGGCGCGGGCGCCGTCGTCACCAGAGATGTGCCGGATTACGGGTTGGTGACCGGCAGCCCGGCTCGCCTCCGCGGCTGGATGTGCGCTTGCGGAATCAAGCTGGATTTCGGCGGCTCCGAGGAGACCGAATGCCGCGTCTGCCATGCGCGGTACAAGAGGCGCGACGAACATGTTGTGCCGGTTGAGATAGAGGAGGCGGTAAGAGTATGAGCGCGGTAAGCGAGAGACAGGTCCCTTTGCTGGACCTCAAAGCGCAGCACGCGAAAATTCGAGACGAAGTGCTCAGCGCGATCATCCGGGTAGTCGATTCCCAGAGGTTCATCCTGGGCGAGGAAGTCCAGAAATTCGAGGAAGAAATCGCGGCCTACTGTGGCACGAAATTCGCGGTGGGCTGCGCCTCGGGCTCCGATGCGCTGTTTCTGGCGCTGCTGGCAGCGGGCATCCGAACAGGCGATCGCGTTATCACCACCCCGTTCACATTTTTTGCAACAGCAGGCGCGATTTCCCGTATCGGCGCCACGCCGGTATTTGTCGATGTAGACGCACGGACCTTCAATCTGGATCCTCACCTTGTGCGGGACGCGCTCCAAAAGCATGAGCGGGTGCGTGCCATCATCCCTGTACACCTGTTCGGTGGGTGTGCGGACATGGATCCGATCTGTGATGCCGCCAAAGAATCCGGGGCCGTGGCAATTGAAGATGCCGCACAGGCGATCGGCGCGGAATACAAAGGTCGTCGGGCCGGAAGCATGGGGCAGATGGGCTGTTTCAGTTTCTTCCCCAGCAAGAATCTCGGCGGCTATGGAGACGGTGGCCTCCTAACCACGAATGACCAGGACCTAGCTGGGCGCCTGAAGGCCCTGCGCGTCCACGGCCGGACAGGAAAGTACATTCATCAATGGATCGGAATCAATTCCCGGCTGGACGCGCTCCAAGCCGCGGTATTGCGAGTGAAGTTCCGATACCTGGACGAGTGGACCCGTCGGCGGCAGGAGAACGCGGAGCAATACCGGAACCAGATCTCCGACCGCGGGATTCCCATACAGCCTCCCTCTCCCTCGCCAGAGCAAAGCCGCCATGTTTACAATCAGTGCGTCATCCGCTGCGAGAGGCGCGACCAGCTTCAGGCCTATCTGAAGGAGCACGGCATCGGCACGGAGGTTTATTATCCGCTGCCCCTGCACCTGCAGGCCTGTTACGCAGACGTAGGCTACCGGGCCGGCGACTTCCCGGTCAGTGAGAGGCTTGCCGGCGAGGTGCTCGCATTGCCCGTGAATCCGGAAGTGCTGCCGGAGGATATTGAACACATCTGCGCCACCATCAAGACGTTTTACGCTTAGCGCGTGCCCGCGGGACTGGACGGCAACTCAATGCGCATCGTTTCGGTCGTCGGAGCCCGACCGCAGTTTGTGAAAATGGCGGTGATTTGCCGGGCTGCTGCCGCACCAGATCTACGGCCGCCAATAGAACACCGTATCGTGCACACCGGCCAGCACTATGATCCTGAGATGAGCGGCGTGTTCTTTCAGGAGCTCGGGATTCCAACTCCCGATCACAACCTGGCAGTAGGATCCGGGTCGCACGCGGCCCAGACCAGCGGCATGATAAGGCTTCTGGAGCCTGTGCTCATCGCCGAGCGGCCGGACTGGGTCCTACTGTATGGCGACACGAATTCGACGCTAGCGGGAGCCTTGGTCGCCTCGAAGTTGGGTATGCGGACTGCGCACGTGGAGGCGGGCTTGAGGAGCTTCAACCGGAGCATGCCGGAGGAACTCAATCGAGTCGTGACCGACCATCTCAGTGATCTGCTGCTCTGCCCTACATCCGCAGCCATGAACAACCTGCGCAGAGAGGGGCTTGATCACCGCGCAGTGGTGACCGGAGATGTGATGTACGATGCAATGCTGGTCGGTGCGGAGCGAGCAGAACAGCAGGAAGGCCCGCTTACCAGGGATTGGCTTTCTGGGACATTTGCCCTAGCTACTGTTCACCGAGCTGAGAATACGAATGATCATCGCCGGCTGCGCGCGATTTTGAACGGCTTGGAACAGGTCGCCGCCGAGATCTGCCCGGTGGTCCTGCCGCTCCATCCACGCACTCGGAAAGCTGCTGCAGAAATCGGTTGGACGCCGCACAATGTGCGCGCTATTCGGCCCATTTCATACCTGGAGATGCTCCTATTGGAAAGGCGCGCCCGCCTAATACTGACGGACTCCGGAGGCGTCCAGAAAGAAGCTTACTTTGCTCGTGTGCCGTGCGTCACACTGCGAGATGAGACTGAGTGGGTGGAGACACTCGAGGGCGGCTGCAACACGCTGGCGGGGGCAAACGAGCACCGAATCATTGAGGCTGCGCGGGCGACCGCTAATGCCGGTCCTTGGACCGCAATCTACGGAACAGGCAATGCCGGTGGCGTAATCGTTGAGAAACTTACCGCCCACGCAGTCTCCGAATGACGCGTAGAGAACGTAAGAGTATCCTATATAGAGTCCAAGTCACTGTGCGAAAAGACCACCGTCTCGGCCACTTCTGAGGTATGGTATACCCGATGTGGACGTTGCACTCGCACAGGACGGAAGTAGCTGTCATCGGAGGAGTCGCCGCCAAAGGAGTACGCTTGGAAGCCGGCACTCTTCATGAGGGCAAAGACATCGTCCACGGACCGCCCTTGTTTGCTGAGGAGTCCTGGATGAAGTTCCACAACTACTTCCAGTTGGCTGCCTGCCGACTTCAATAAAGGGAGCGCTCCTGACAATACCAGGTATTCGGCTCCTTCAACATCGACTTTGATTAGCCGCAGGCTTTCGCACTCCTCGGGCTTCAGAATGTCAGGCAGCGGTAGCGCAGCCACGGTAGTGCCGCCAGTGGCATTGCCGTCCGTTATGATGGTGGCCGCGCCGCTGTTCTTTTCAGGGCCACGGTAGAGGGTGACGGTGCCAGCGCGATCTGAAACCGCCACATGAACGGTGCGAATGTTGCCATACGCATTTAAGCTACAATTCCTCTCAAGCGAATCGTAGACAGTTGGACAGGCCTCAATAGAGACTATTTTCCCTTTGCGCCCTACCCGGTTGGCGGCAAGCAACGAGAAATATCCGATGTTCGATCCGACGTCTACGAACGTGTCGCCGGCACGGAGGCGCGACGCGATCCATGCTGAGATGGCTGGCTCCCACAAGCCAAAATAGTAGAGATGGGACGGGATGAGATCGCCCGTGTTACCGCTAATCGCCGCACCGAAGGTGGTCGTCGTCGTGAACCAATATGGCCGCCAAGCGTACATCGGCTTGGCACCTCGATCCCAGAGTATCCTCCTGACCTGTAGTAACGGACAGTATCGCACTCCGGCGCGAACGATTGGGCGCGAGAATCGTATAATGGCATCTTTGACGTCGAAACTCATATATTACAGTAGTCGTGCCCCCAGAATATCTATGTCAGCTCATTGGATGCGTCAGCTTTCCGTGTAGCCGATGAGTGAAATGCGGCACTGCTGACGAAGGTGAGCAACCGCCGCCAGCGGATAGCCGTGAGGCTGCTGCCAACTCGAATCATCGGATTCTCGACGGCATGGTAGAGTAGAACTGGCGCGCCGGCGGCGAGGATAGCAAACAACATCCACTGCAGCAGAGCCGGGACGCGCGCGCAGGCCCGGAACGCAATCCACATCGCGGAACAGTGGGTAAGGTAGATCCCATAGGAGTAGCGAGCAATCAGTTTACTCGCCGTGTTGACCGGCTTGGAAGCAATTTCCTTGAAGCAAGGGATCGCAAGTCCGAGCGCCAGACAAAAAGCCCAACGGTAAAACATATTATCTTGTCGTGAGCTCGCCATCCATAACGGAGACACCGCGAGCATTGTCACGGGCCACCAGGCAGCAGCCAGACGTGGCCTATATCGCGCCGAGAGGCGCCAGGCAGAAATCCCCGCCAAAAAACAGGGCGCGTATCCGATCACATCCAGCCGTCCGCTAACCTGCGGCTGCGCTAGCGCAGCCGGCACACTTGCCGCCCAACAGGCCAACGCAGCCCAAGGTGAACGGCGTCGGAGCAACAGATAGAAAAATGGCAGCAAGACGTACATGTCCACTTCTATGGGAAGGCTCCATAACACCGAGGCAAGAGGCGCAGCATAGGTCAGATTCTGGATCAGCCCCAGACTGGAGATCAGTTCCACCCCGGTCCATGGGCGGACGGCAGACAGCGGATGTGGTGGAAGGTGCAGCCAGTAGATCGCCAATACGCACAGCATGCTGAGTGGATAGATCCTGAAGAACCGCCGGATGTAAAATGAAGTTACCATGCCATGTGCGGTTGGTCTCATGCGTTCCAGAGACCGCATCAGTACCAGGCTGGTGTGCACAAAAAAGGCCAAGACGCCCATCTGGCCCAGGTGCCAGCTGAATGACGTGTGTTCTCCCAGCTGAACATCCATCAGATGAGAGCCCGCCACGCAGAGTACCGCGCACGCCCGCAGAAAATCCAGGTTACTGTCGTTGTTTCGCACAGATAATCCCTAAATAAGCGGATTGGCGCAGCGGTCAGAGCAATGCGGTAACAGGGTCTCCGGAGGGGCACAAGGCCGAGAAATACGCTTCCCGGTATTCCTGAACCATCCGTTCCTGGGAGTAATTGAGCAGGCACCGATGCCGGTTGGTTTTCCCGAGTTGTTGACGCACGCTAGGGCTTGCCGCGAGCGATTTCAGCGCCCGGACGTAGCCCTGAAGGTCACCCGCTTTCACGATAACTGGCACGGAACGGCAGTCGAGTATTTCGGCGATGTCTCCGACATCTGTGCACACAGCCGGGAGGCCGGCCGCCATTGCCTCTAAGAGAGCGTTTGGCGTCTGCTCTGTCGCGGAAGACATGAGAAACACATCAATTGCGCCAAAATATGGCGAGGTGTCGGACACCATGCCAGCAAATACAGTCTCGTTTTCAATGGCCAGATCACCTGCAAGATGCTGTAGCGAGGTTCTTTCCTGTCCGTCGCCGACTAGAAGAAGACGTGAGTGCGGGATCCGGGCCGCGGCATAAGCTTTCATCAAAAACTGCGGGTGTTTTTCGGGCCTGAGGCCACCAACATAGCCGAACACGAGGTATCCCTCTGGGAGACTGAGCCGCGCTCGCAATTCCGGGTTCGGGCGTGGGGAAAAGCGTTGGGTATCGACACCCGTGCGGATCAGGCGCACCTTATCCGGACGAATCCGATACCGGTTGAGAGCTACATCGCGAAGAACCGATGAGACCACGATAGTCGTGTGGATTGTGTTCAGCAACACACGGCGGGTAAGCATGCGCTTGGGATTGAGGTGAACTGCTTCATCGATGCCAAATCCGCATTCGTTGTGGATCACCGGGCACACGTTTCCCAAGCGTGCGGCGATAACTGCATCAATGCTGCCCCAGTTATATGTCAGCAGGAGCTCCGGCGAAAGCGATTTCAGCACGCGACGGAGCCCCAGAAAGTAATTGAGGCTGCCGTTGCGATTAGGGGGCGGAACAATCTCGGCCTGCTTGGGATGCGTGAGCATCGCGTACGCGGCCGTGGCGCCGTTCAGCGGCAAGATAAAATGCGACAGGTCTGGTCCCAGTCCATTGATGAGAGACGCAACCCGCAATTCGGTGCCGCCGATTCCGAAGGTGGGCAAAACGTGCAGTAGCCGCATGTGGATTAATGAGAGACCGGGACAGCCTCGAAGTTTTGAAGCACGTGTTGCGCTACGGCGCCCCGACTTTGGGAATATCGCAGCGGGCGATCTTCTGCCAGTTCCGGCCGCGTACGCGTGAGAAAGAGCACGTTCCCAGCGCGGAGGAGCGGAGAAGAAACCGCCGGATGAGTCTGGAACCTTGGAAACAAATGCTCTGCGCGATCATAACAACCTGCTCTCTCCAAGGCAGTGCGGCATTAGTGGCTCTCGAAAAATTCCGAGCCAACTAACAAAGGGTGCTCTCGGGAACGGCATCTCATGTCTGGACATGCAGAAACGGCCTGGTAAACAGAAGGTACATTTCACCGCCGTTCCTACGCTCTTTATGGTGGCGCCATTCCCATTCGCGCGCCACGATCAAACTGCGGTTGATCGCTGCCGATATGGGGTACAGCACCGCCGATGGCACCACCAGAAGCCAAAACGCGACCGCTTTCCAAAGCCGGCGCTTGTAGCGGAAAGTCTTGAGAATGTATGGCGGCATGATCCGGATTACGGAGAGCGACAGAAACACCAGCAGGAGAGCGAGCAGTTGGCCCGCGGCAACCGCGCTCCTGGCTTTCCTCGGATTCAGCCAGCCCAGCAGGCCCCAGTACAGTTGGGCGCTAAGGTATTCGATATCTCCCCAGAACTGGTTCGCGTAGAAGGCTCGCTCCAGGACGAGGCCGTGGCGCGCTGCGACACCTTCAAGATCGGAAGAAGTGAGCCGCCGCACATGGGAGATGTCATCGAGGGAAAAGAGTCCCGTGCCGTCGGAGGCGACGCCATTGGCGATCAAGGTCGCAATGTTATGTTCAAGGGATCCCGAGTTACCACAGGGCAGGATATGCAGAACGCGTCCGCCGGGCCGCACAAGATGCGCAATATGCGCGATGGTTCCTTCGAGGTCTTGCACGTGCTCCAAAACATGGTGCGTGTAAACCACGTCAGGTTCCGGGAGTTCCGGTTCGGCGCCGGCTTCGGTCAACAGGTGGAATCTGATATCGGAGTGGCCTGCCCTCGCTTTCTGGATTCCCAACGGCGAGATGTCGCACCCGTGCACTTCGAGGTCGGGACGCGCGGCCTTCAGTGCGGCGGTGAAGACACCCGTGCCGCATCCGTACTCCAATACGGTTGCCTTCGCCGACGGTAGCGCTGACACGATAAGGTTGAGGACCCGATCGATCTTGTCTTGCGCCCAGTAATCCATCCAGCCCCGCGCGTGGCGCTGATCATAAAACACTTCCGGGGTTTGCGTGCCTGCGTTAGGTCTCATAAATAATCTCAGTCCGCGGGCGCAGCCGAGCACTGACCCTCCGTGTCACGGTGCACTCGTCGTCGGCTTCTGCCAGGACGATCTTGCATCCGGCGACGATGGCCTTAACGATGGCAGATGGCCAAGTTGAACTGACAAAGCACATCTTCGGCTACAGCATCCCAACTGCGAGACTGTCCCCAGCAGGCGATCTTTCGGCGGTTCCAGTCGCGAGACAAGGCTGAGCCGATAGCTTCCTGTAGTGCCGCATCATCAAAGGGGGGTGCAACTATCCCGTATTCGTCGGACGAAATCAGTTCCGGCACGGCGCCTACCCTGGTGGCCACCACGGGCGTTCCACAGGCGAGGGCCTCGCGCACTACGTTCGGGCAACCCTCGCTGCGGCTCGCAAGGCAAAGCACGTCGGCAGCGGACATGGCCTGCGCCACTTCGTCCGCGGGCAACTGCCCGAGAAAATGGACCCGGCCGGAAAGGCCGAGCGTCTCGGTGCACTGCCGCAGTCGCTGGGTATAACCGGGTTCGGAATCGTTTTCGCCTCCGACAATGAGTACCGTGATTTCCGGATAGCGGGAAACCAGCCCACCGGCTGCCCTGAGGATGCGATGATGGCCCTTCGACTCAATCAGGTTGCCTACAGAGAGGATCACGCGCCGGTCAGGCGAAATCCCGAACCGGGAGCGGCACACCGCACGATCCTGCCAATAGAAAACTGCGGAATCGACTCCATTTGGCACCACATGCACGCGATCAGACGGAACGCCGAGCCGGAGTGCGTACTCCCGAAGTTCTTCCGAAACCGCCAGGACCCGAGACGCTCTACGCAGAGCCCAGGCCATGGCGCGCCGCCGTAGGGCGTAGCGGCCGTGGACCAGTTCCGAACCCCTCAAAGTGATGACTAGCGGCCGACAGAGCAACGGCATGGCCAGAGCAGCTGCGACGCCGTCGACATACCCAAAGTGCGCGTCGATGATATCGAATGGAAACCGGCGGCGCAACCGCAGGGCTCTCAAGAGCAGTGCGATGGCCAAAAGTACGGAATTCATAGGGCCGCCTCCCGGTACGTTCAGCCAGCGAGGATGAAACACCTCGAAGGAACCATCCTGCCGGCGCAGAGGAGCAGAGAAGAGGGCGCGCGAGAATCCTTTGCCCTGGAAGCAGGCGACCGGCGCGATGATAACAACGTCCGCGCCCCGAGCCAACGCCACGGCGCGGGCCCGAATGAAGATGCCCAGTCCCGGATTGCCCGGGTTCGGAAACGCCGAGCTAACAGTGAGCACTCTCATAAACGGTCTCGGCGCTAGAGGCCGGCTGGCCGCTGCCTTCCGCTTCCGTGGCGTGCTCCTCGGCGGTTTCTGCCAGCACGATCTTGCACCCGACGATGATAGCCACCAAGTGGTAAGGCAAATCAAAATAGGAGAGATTGCCGAAAGCGCCGCCGATGCCGTATCCGACAAGTGCGATCTGGGCCATCGCGGCCAACTGTTCCGCCCAACCCGCGTCCATGTCTTGGGCCAAGCGTATCACCTGGCGGGCCGTTCGCCATGTGCTTGCCCAAAGCATCACGAACAGTGTCAGTCCGACAAACCCCTGTTCTCCGAGGATTTTGAAATAGATGCTATGCGCCGCGTGAAAGTTCTGGCGCTCCGGAGCGTATTTGAGAAACAGTTTCGGGTTAAAGGCTTCGAACCCACCTCCGGTGATCGGATAGTCCTGGACCAAATTGACGGCGAACCGCCACGCATTCAGTCGGCCCTGAGCCGAGCGATCATGCTCATACGCGCCGATGGTCTGCACACGGGCAAACCACTGGGCGGGAGCCACGAAATACACCAGGCAGCCGACGGCGATGGCCGCGAGGGTGGTTCGCAGGCGATACTTGCTTTTCCAGCACAGCATCGATAGGATCGCCACGAGGGCCAGTGCTCCGGCCCGGGAAGCCGTGCCCATCACTGCAATCGCGAGGCATCCGACCACCGCCAAAAGGCCCATACGCACCAGCCGTCGTGAAGTGATTGTCCAGGCATAGATGACTAGCGGAATCACTGTGACCATCGCAAGTGCTAGGTCGTTGTTGTCGGCGATGAACGTGCCATCCGGTCCGTACACCCGTGCTGCGCCGCCGCTATTGAGCGTTCCAATCGTTCCGCGGACGCCATAGTACCCCAAGGAGAGGACAACCACCCAGACAAAGCTGTCCAACCGCTCTCGCGTCCTAAGCATGGCGAAGATGACGAATGCCATGAACATGATCTTCATGACCTGTTCCCACCGCAACCAGGCAGCGGCTTGGTCCAGTGCAGTGAATGTGGTCACAGTCATCCAAGCGGTGAACAGCATTAAGATTACAGTCTCCATCGTGAGCGGCAGCCGTTTCGGCTCCCGAGCGAAGAGCCATGAGAGCAACAAGACAATGACAACGACTAGGCTGAAAGGAAAATTGAAGGCGGGACCATAGCACAGCCGGTGCGGGTTCATGTATGCGAACCATGCGTAGAGCAGAACCCCAATCCACGGACGCCAGAGCGTCAGTGCCAGGCCCACTGCGGTAACGCCAAAGACGGCGTAATCACGCACGAAAAACCTCTGGCCGGCGATTTGTGCGTCGGACTGCGGCCACAAGGCCCGAGGCGGTTGCAGTGGCATGTTGAAACAACACGGCGCGCTCGTGACTAGGAAAGCAGCCAAATGCAAACACCGCTACGACGAAGACCGTACTCAGCGCGGAAGCCATCAGGAATTGAAGAGGCACGCAGGCTGTGAGCCTGGCACCACCAGCTATTGAAACCAGTACCGCTATGACGAACAGCGTGGCGAATGACCGGACGCTGTAAGGGATGCGATGCTCCCGCTGCGCATACCCCCAGCACAATCCCAAATAGGCGGCCCACGTGGCCAGCGTGGCCAGAGCGGCTCCGTAGATGCCGTACCGGGGAATCAACACAGCATTCAAGGTCAGATTCAAAAGTGCGCATCCAGTGCAGATCCCACCGAACAGACGCGAGCGCTTGCTGATGAATAGAATTGCTTTGAAAAAGTCGCCGATTACACGTATCGCATAGCTGAAGGCAATAATCGGGACCAACGCGATGGCTCCCATGTAACCCGTTGTCACCGCGATTCCCAGCACTGGCCGCGCGAAAACACTCAGGCCCACCGATACTAACGCCGACGCCGCACTCAGGTATAGCGCCGTTCTGCCGAACTCGGATCGCCAGTTCTCTTCCGAGAGACGGGAGTAGAACGTCGCGTTCCAGACCGACCCGAAGGGACCGCCCACCAGAATGCTGACAAGCATGCCGACCTTGTACGCTAAAGCATAAACCCCCAGATCCGCCAGCGTACAGAACCTCGCAACAAAAAAGCGATCCGAGAAATGAATCGAGAACGTCGAAAGGCTCGAAAGGATCAGCGGAGCGCCGAAAGAGGCGAACGAGCGGGCGATCGTCCAACTGAAGCGAAAGCCGGTCTCCCGGATCGTGAAAATCAAAAGCACCGTCGCGACTGTGATCAATACAATGCACTTACTCAGCACGAACCCTTCGACGCCCATGCCGCGACCCCCAATAAAATAAACATTGAACCCAACCAGCGAGATCGTCTGCGTCACCGAAAAGCACACGAACCGTACCGGACGCCCTTTGATCTGCAAGTATAGCATGAGCGTCTCGGTCACTGCGCCGAACGAGATGCATAAGAGCGCGAGCCGGATGAGGTGAGTGTAGTCGGCGTGGAACAGCCACATGCTGAGCGGCATCGCCATGGCCATCGCGCCTGCGCTGCTGACGAACCCAACCGCAGCGAGCACGCACAGTATCGTCGAGACCGCAGCATTGCGGTTACGAACGGTGGTCTGTTCATGGTAAATCCGCACCAGGGCATCTCCAGCGGCCGAGAGTCCGACCACTAGCGAGATGACCATGATGGCCAAATCGAGCAATTCTATGATTCCATAGTCAGCCGGAGTCAGATACCGCGTATAGAAAGGGAGCAGCAGAAGACTGATTGGCCGCCGGATCAAGTCACCGACGAGATAAATGGAGGAATGCTGAAATACAACTTTCAGGGACATAAATTATGCTGCGTGGTTCTGCAGGAAAGAACGGCGCCACTACTGTATGCGCCCAACTAGATCGGCCCATTATCGATGAGCAGGAGGGGTCACTGAAGAGTACAAGATCCGCCCGGAAGCGCTGCGGCCAGGACAGCATTATATAGTGTGATGGTGCACGAACTCATTGGGCATGGCTGACTACCCCAAACCATTTCAACGGCCAACTGCACGTCGATAACATTCACGACGCCATCTTGATTCAGGTCGCACGGAGAAAAGGTCGGCGGCTGATCCTGATAGGCTCCTATGTCCGGCGGATTGGTCCGCGGAACGCCAACTATGTCGATCGCTGGCGCTCCCGTAGCCGTCCCCGCCGAGACCGCCGGACTTCCGGCTTTTGGAATAAAGTTAAACAGTCCGGGTGTATTCCATGTACTGATGGCGGTAAACAACGGATCGGAATTGATGCAACCCGCAACGGTAGCTACCGCCGCCAGTCCGCTGCAAGTATAATCCGTTTCTACGGTGGCTGAGCCGTTCCAAATTGAGTATCCAGCCACAGTACTAGATCCACTGTAATAGATCACATTATCCGTATATGTGCTGTTATCCAAGGCATAGGCCAAACTGTAACCCTGGTTCTGCTCCTGAAAAAAGATGGGTGGCGCGGAGGTTTGTGAGTAAAATATGTTATTCCTGAATATCTGATTCCCTTGATTAAATGCCGAAGGAGGCATGTCACCCGGAAACCCTGGTTCGTTGCCTATCCCGAATGGGATTCCGCCGATGCCGGTTCCATGCCAGTCATAGGCCCCCTGAAACACCGTATTATTCTCGAATGTATTATTGTTTTCGTCGTGCGGGCATATGTTAGTTGGTGGGATGATATCACAACCTGTATTAAAATAATTGTACAGGTGTATGCCAACTCCGGCGGATTGAAAGACAAGATTGTTGGTAATGAACGAGTTCGCCACACCCTCTGAAAGATCGATACCGGAACTGCCGTTCGAGTGGGAAATATTGCTATCAACCACGAGATTGGTGACGCGCCCATTGAACTTAATCCCATTTTCAGCCAGCCGATAGCACAGATTATGTCTGACGGTGACGTTAGCAGACGGCAGTGCGTCTGAACCAAGGTACATGCAATGTTCTGCCGTGGTATCCCTAGAGACGTTCTGCTCTATTAAATAGTTCTGGAGGCCATTCATCAGGATAAACGTGTCGTACCAGTTCCACCCCTCTATGTTGCGTATCGTGATCCCGTAACTGTTAACAGTTCCGTCCGTGCCCGCACCGCCATTGATTCCATAGCCGAGACCCGTGCTACTCGCGATCCGAAATCCGTCTATGGTTACGTAGCTGGACCCGACCATGCTGATAGCTCCGGTATTACTGATAAGCACTACTTCCCCAGGATAAGCCATCAGAATAATCGGACTGTTGGAAGTACCTGACATGCCAGACACATCCGGCCCCGTCGTATAAGTCCCAGCCCGCCAAAGCACCGCATCGCCGGCTAACAGGTTTGTCTTGACCTGGGCGAACGTGGCGCAGGGCAGACTCGCATTGTTGACCACGCAGGTGGCATCGTTACCCGTTGTAGAAATGAACCACTGGCGCAGGGGAGTGTAGCCCAAGTGCGCCAACCCAGCCGTGAGGCTTCCCCATTTGGAAATAAACTGAGAGGTCGTTTGCACAGAGGCGTCATTGTCGTCGGCATCCGGGCCCAGCAGCGGGTTAGGATCGTTGGGGGATGTTCCCACCCCGTATCCGTCGCAGTCCTTGTCTATGTGATATGCCGTGGTGCAGCCTTGGCCTTGGTATACCTGCGCCGCTAAAGCCGCCGAGAGCGCGGTCGCTAGAAACAGGATATAGCAGGCATTGCGGGTCGCGCGACAGTTAATCTGGACCGTCAATGTCATATCACTTATTGGAACATAGTACGGAGTTGGCGGCAATACTGATAAAGGTTAGCAAAGGTTAGCATTGCGTCAGGATGGCCGGCCGCTGTCCGTCAGCTGGCCGTATAGTGCCGCAAAGTTCCGGGCCATGCGTTCGACTGTGAAATGCTGCAGGATCCGCTCACGGGCAGCGCGGCCCAGGCGCCTGCGCAGTTCGGGGTTGCGGATCAGCACCTTCAGAGTCGCAGCCAGGGAATCGGGTGATTCCGGTTCACAGAGGAGGCCGGTTTCGCCATCAAGGACCACTTCAGGGATGCCACCCACATTAGACGCAGCCGCGGGGATACCGAAGTAGCCGGCCTCGGCGAGGACCAAGCCAAAGGCTTCAGCTCTCGCCGGGTGAACCGCTATATCCGTGAAATCCCTGTAAACCACGCCAACGTGGTTGCAGGCTCCCAGAAAGTGTACCCGTGGTGCGATGCCTAAATTTTGCGCCATGGTGTGCAACGAGCGCTGCTCCGGGCCATCACCCAAGATCAGCAGCTCAGCCCGAGGTTCAAGGTCGTAAAGTAGGCGGAATGCTCTTAGCAGGATGTCGACGCCCTTGCGGTGAATCAGCGATCCTGTGAACGTCACGATCTGCCGCGCAGGTGAGCGCAGGGCGTGTAGACGCGGATCGGCAGTTCCATTTTCAAGCCGTGCCGAATCCACGCCGTTGTGAATAATACGGATTTGTCGATCGGCTACACCATCACTCCGGAAACCATTTACTGCTTCGGCGGAGACGCCCACAAGGCAGTCAGCCCAGCGGCAGCCGAATACGTATCTGTCGCGTTTGAGATACGACGCGTGCAGTTGTGTGATGATCGGTATGCTTCGCAGGCGCGCCACCGGTAGCATCCATTGAGTCGGCCCGGCGCCATTGCAATGGATCAGCCGCACTTTGTGCTCCCGCGCCAGCCGCAGCCCTGTGTGGATTTGTTCTAAATAGCCTCGGGTAGAGAAGCGCGGCCGAAAAGACGTTAGCATGAAACGGAAGGGGCTTTGATAAACTCGGATTCCCATATTGCGCACGGCAGCCGCCATGGTTTGGGAGTTACACCACACGACGGGCTCGAAGAGATTACGATCAAGGTGGGCTAGTAGGTCGAGCTGGCACCGCTCGCTGCCTCTAATCCACTCGTCGCCGTAGTGTACGAAGAGAATCGGCGTGGTCATGTACGCTTTCCCAAGACCTTGTCACACGCCAACTGGAACTCCTGTGCCTTTCGGTCCCACGAGGAGGCCACTGCCCGGCCAAGGCCTGCTGCTCCAAGCCGGTCTGCTAGTGCAGTTTCCGTCAACAGGCGGACGCACGCTGCGGCGACCTCCGTCGCGGACCGACCGTCGACCAGCAGTCCGGTTTCCCCATGTGATACAGCATCCGGTACACCGCCAGCATTGCCGCCGATGACGGGCTTCCCACACGCGCCGGCCTCCAGGAACACCAGTCCAAAGCCCTCTGTGTCACCGTTTGGCATGACACGGTTCGGCATTACGAAAGCATCTGCGGTTCGGTAGAACCTTACCAGATCGTTCGTGGAAACATCGGTGGCGAAGATCACCTGGTCGGCAAGACCGTGTTCGGTCACCATATTTCGCAACCGGTCCAACTGGCTACCCTTTCCGACGATCATGTATACGGTCTGCGGTACCTGCCGGGTGATTTCCGGCAATGCGCGGAGCACTGTATCGTGCCCTTTTCTCGGTTCGAGGCGGCCAACTGTCAGCAGCACCTTTTTGCCGGACAAACCGTAACGCCGTACGAGCTCTATATCCTTCGGACCCGGGCTGAACAGAATTGTATCTACGCCATTAGTAATCAAATGGATTCTCGTGGGGCTTACGCCGACTCTTCGAATTAACTGATCCCGCGTGAACGAACTGACAGCGATGATGCCGTCGGCATCACGGAGAGCCTTAAAGGCACCCCAAACATATCGCCGGGCCGGAGGTACGACGGTAATTTCTTCGCCATGAATATAGTAGATTAGCGGCACGCCCTGACGCCTCCGCACCGCATGACCAAGCGCGTGCAGCGAGTATAACTCACCCAAGCACACGACATCCACGCATTCTTCTCTGATGATTCTTAAGCTTTCCACTAAAACCCTCTTTTCAATCGGGCGATCTTCACAATACCATCTCACGGCGCCGTGTACCAACGTTTTCGGCTTGGGCCGGTATTGTGGACGGAGCATATCCAGACGGAACACTTTGAATGGTTGCTGCTCATCCCACTTCGACCAACCTACGAATTCGGCGCCATTCTCGTAGCTCCTCCGAGGTGCTAGTACAACTGCCGCCCTCCTCAACTGCCGGCAGATATTTGCATATAGATGGGCTGACCCGCCAACCGCCGGTGGAAACGCACTGGCAATCCATAAAATCTTCATTACAATTCTTCTTCGTATTGTTAGAAACGCTCACTATCAGACGCTGCCACACGTGGCTCAGCGCCGCGCAGTGCAGGCTTGCGCGGTCCACTGTGAGTCACGTTGGTGATGGTGGCCTTCCCAGCAGGAAAGGAGCAGGAGATTCCAGAGGTTGCGGCTTTGATCACGAACGCCGGACTGGTGCTGGTCGTAAAGGCGACGAGCCTCCCGGAGCGAGAGGTAACGCTCCATCCCAGGTCGTAGCACTGTTTCCTTAAACACCGGTTTCAGGCTCGTGCGAAACCACTCCGCCAGCGGCACGGCGAATCCCATTTTACGCCGTATCATGACCTGGCGCGGTACCTCTGGTTCGACAGCCTTCTTAAAAGCAAATTTGCCCGTGCGGCCGTGCAGCTTATAACCAGCGGGCAAACGGCAGGCCAACTCGCCCAGCCGGTAATCCAACCAAGGCGAGCGGGTCTCCAGCGAGTAAGCCATAGTTGCACGGTCGGCTTTGACCAGGATGTCGCCTGGCAGGTACGTCTGGAGGTCCACAGCCTGCATCTGCGCGAGTGGCGGCAAGTGGCGTACCGCCGCAAATCGCTCGCGATAGCTGGTGCGGGGCGAATAGGTATCCATCTGGCGCCGCAGGTCGGGCGCCAGAACCGCCGCAAGCGCGTCGTCCCGGAATGCGGTCATCGAAGTGAAGTACGCGTCGCCGATCTGGTGCGCGAGATTCGTCAGCAGCGTCTTGGCGCGAAAGACTTGCGGCAAGTAATCGAATTTCGGGTAATAACGGCCACCGATTCGAAAGACGGAGCGGCGGAACCACTCCGGGAATCGTTGCCGGATTTGCTCTTCGAGGACGCCGTAAAAGTAGCGCCGGTAGCCCCCAAACAGCTCGTCCGCGCCGTCCCCAGATAGCGCTACCGTCACATGCTGGCGAGTCATCCGTGCCAGGTAAAGAGTGGGGATTGCTGAAGAGTCGCCGAAGGGCTCATCGAACTGCTCCACCAACGTATCCAGCATCTCGTGGATAGAGAGAGACACTATTTCTTCTCGATGATCGGTTCGGTAGCGTTCCGCGACCATCCTGGCATATGGCAACTCGTCGAATTCCTTATTAGTGAATCCTATCGAAAATGTCTTGATGCGTTCGGTAGTCTGGTTTGCCATGAACGCTACGGCCGCGCTCGAATCCACACCGCCGCTGAGGAACGCGCCCAACGGGACGTCGCTAACCATGCGTCGCCGCACCGCATCCGCCGCCAGCGTTCGGATGCCATCAACGGCGTCTTCGAAGTCCATGATGCGGTCGGTTGCGAATGTAGGCTCCCAGTACTTGCAAGCCCGCGAGCCCGGATTCGACACAGTCATGCTATGTCCGGGTGGGAGTTTGAACACATCTTCGTAAATGCTGTTGGGATCGGGTATGTAGGACAAAGATAGAAAGTCCGCGACGCTCCTGGGACTAACCGTGCCCTTGAATTGTGGCATACCGGCCAATGCTTTCAACTCCGACGCGAAGCAGAACCGTGTCCCCGGAACCGATGAAGAGTAGTACAGAGGCTTCTTCCCGAATCTGTCCCGTGCCAGAAACAGCTCCTGCCGCCGCGAATCCCAGATCGCAAGAGCGAACATCCCGTTCAAATATTCAGGCAGCCGCTCCCCGACCTCCTCATAGAGATGGACGAGGACCTCCGTATCGCTCCGCGTTGCGAAGCAGTGCCCTTTTTTGGACAAGTCCTCCCTCAGCTCCAGGTAATTATAGATCTCCCCGTTGAACACGACTTGTATGCTGCCGTCCTCGTTTCCCATGGGCTGGGCGCCACCGTCCACGTCGATGATGCTCAGCCGGCGGTGTCCAAGCGCAACCTGATCGTCAAAGAATTCACCGTAGCCATCGGGCCCGCGGTGCCGCAGACGGTCGCACATTGGCCTCAGGAGGGAACGGTCCGGCAGACAACCGTGATTCGCCAGGTATCCAGCAATTCCACACATTTGATGTTGTCCTGGGGGCTTCAGGCCTGCCTGTCCAGCAGATCCGTTCGGTGCGGCGGAACTTCCGTTCGCTCAAAGAGCCACTGCTCGTCGCTCTGGAGGAGGGCCGCAATCCGCTTACGCAATTCCTGGCTTGGTTGCCGGTAGCCGTTGACGATCTTGCTCAACATCGTCTCATCCATGGCGAGCAACTGCGCCAGCCGGTTCTGCCGGATCCCGGACCGCCACAATTGCAACTTCAGATTCGGATACATACGCCTACGCCGCAACCCGCCGGCTGCTGCCTACCGGCTCCACATCCCGGATGTCCACTTCCGCCGCGACCGACTGCGCAATCAGGGCCACGGAAATCACCAGCCGGGCGCGATTCTTGAACCGCACGAGCGTCCCCTCCAGGTCCTTCAGGGCACCGCGCTTCACCCGCACCCGCACGCCTTCCCGCAGGAAAGGGTGCGCATGACAGGGTACCTTGGAGTTCAGCAGGCTCCGCACCGCCTCAATCTCGTCGTCCGGCACCGCTTCGATCATGCCGCCATTCCCCAAAATCCGCGCCACACCGG
>OCTA010001193.1_pt1 | contig 24033 bp, 26 predicted proteins | sample 1538991 | NCBI WGS metagenome assembly OCTA01 (sample SAMEA3539302, study PRJEB22396) | soil metagenome | biome: tundra; feature: field; material: soil | place: USA | collected 2010-05 | depth 0.15 m | reverse complement strand
CCACCGAGATCTACACTCTTTCCCTACACGACGCTCTTCCGATCTACCATGGAGAAATTAAAGGATGGTAGCATCAGATTTGTCGGGGAATTCAATGGCAAGCAATCGCAATGGATATTCTCTGCGAAAGAACTCAAGGCAATAGCGGGATTCTTGAAATAACATGAAGCGTATCGCAAAGATAGAATTTGATGGTAATGAAGATGTCTATGATATCGAGGAAGACAGTTGCCATAATTTCACGCTGGCAAATGGATTGGTGGTCCATAACAGTCAGTGGGGAGCTAAGGATGCTAAGATATTCATGCCTGAGAGGTTTAAGGTGCTGGTCGGTAATTCAGTATTATCTTCTAAGGTATTGGAAGATGGAGAAGATGTCACTGAATACGAGGGTATGGAAGAAGTTCAGATTATCGATGTACCCATGGACTTCTATGATGATTTTATGAGAGATACCGATACAGCATTGAGAGATCTTGCCGGAGTAAGTACGGTGGCTATTACGCCGTTCATAAGGAACCGCAAGAAGATCATGGATGCAGTCGATGACAGCTATCAGCATCCGTTTACTCAGGAAGTCTGGGATATGACAGACAGAGGTAAATTCCTGACCGAGGCTTTATTCAAGATTAACGAGTTTGGTGAAAGAGTACCAAGATTTCACCCAGAGGCATCCCGTCATGTCCATATTGACGCTTCATTGAGGGGAGATGCCACGGGTTTAGCAATAGGGCACATTTACGGATACAAAGAGATCCGGAAAAAGGTCGGTCCGATAGTAACGGTGGAAACACGCCCGCTGATTCAAATCGACCTGATGTTAAGGATTCATCCAAGGATGGGAGAAGATATAATTTTCCAGGACATCAGAAAGCTGATATACGCTTTGCATGAAATGGGAATGCCCATAAGATACATATCGATGGATTCGTACCAGTCTGCGGACAGCATCCAGGCGTTCAAAGCCCGCGGATACGAGTCGGAAGTAGTGTCGGTAGACCGTCCGATGAAGGCTTATGATACATTGAAGCAAACATTATATGAAGACAGATTAAAAATGTACCCGTATCAGCCGGCTCAGGAAGAATTAAGAAGATTAGAATTTAATGCATATAAGGGAAAAGTCGACCATCCCGATGATTATTCAAAGGATGTAAGCGACGCAATCGCTGCGGTAGTATTCACGCTGGCGACGAAATACCCGGGTGAAGGGACTTCATTTTATTCGGAGTCATCGAGAAGTAAGCCGGGCGAAAGAATAAGTGCTTCGGCGGAGGCTGACGATGCGGGCGATTCAGGTTTTGACGGGTTTGTTCAAGTAGATTAAAATAAGGAGAAATGTTATGGCAACTGAACTGAAAGACCTAACTGTAGAGCTGGACGAAATCATCCAGCAGTTAGAAAAGAAACCAGAGCCGGCACCAGCAAAGTAAATCTTGGAACGGTTATTGGTGTTATATAACACGACACGTATTATGCAGTGATTATAAGTAAAGATTTGAATGGGATAAGGCAAGCAAGAACGGATGTCAACGATATGACTTTATGTGAAATAAAATATGTTAACGATGAGTTCAGAATTAGATCTGTTGATAGAGGTTCTTGCGAAGCCCTACAAGTATCTGGGGAATTTACTGCCCGGAGACGGTACTCGTACTCTCGCCTTCCAGCCGGACGGTAGAGAGCCATTCAAAGTCTTAACGAAAATCAGGGATAACGGTAAGTCGTTCGCAATTCATTTTGATGATGATGCGGGCTCGGCTGAAGTTACAGGAAAGGGTGATGCATTCCGAATACTATCCACGGTAATCCAGATCGCAAAAGATTATGTGAAGAAGGTGAAGACCATTGAGGAGATCTGGATTATCGCGAAGTATGAAGAGGGCGGCAAGAACTCCAGAGCCAAGCTTTATAAAGCGTTAATCGATAAGTTCGCAGAGAACGAAGGCTTCAAGCTGGACAAAACTGAAATGCATACCAGTAAGGGGATAGAGTATATGACTTACATTCTGAAGAAGAATGCCGTGGAGGAAGAAGTAGCCATGTATAAAGCGTTCACTAATGCAGTCCGCACTGATGAGACTCCCAACAAAGACGGTTATATCGAGACTACAGCATCTTCCGATAAGGAAGCTGTCAAGAATCTGAAATATAAGATTGCTGGGCTTATCACGACCATTCAGAGCGAACGTCTGAAGAAACAGAAAGATATTAAGCTCAAGAATCTTCAGAAATATGCTGACGGTAAATGGGGACTGGTAGAATCCTTGATTCAAGCTATGATGGAAGAAAGAAGTATAGCTCAGTTAATGAAAACAACGCCCAGGCGTTTTAAGCTGCGGGCGGAAGATATTAAACCGACACTTCTGAACATCACCCAAGCTGGCAAGTTAATTTATAAGACGGTTACAGAAAGTAACCATCACGTTCACAGACAGTATATCAAGCCTCTGCCGAATGTTAAGGGATTAACTACGATCAGCCAGAATGTAATACTGCATTGCAACTGCGAAAATTTCACATTTGAAAATGAATACAGTTTATGGAAGACCAACGCAAGCCATATAGTAAATTCGATCATGGAGCCACCGTTAAAGACCAACCCAGGAATGAAAAAGAAAGTTTGTAAACATTTGATAGCGGTCTTCGAAGACCTGAAAAAGAGGTTAAGCTAATATGGCAGGAATTAAGAATTTAGGCTTTATAAAGTTACTGTTCAGCGATCAGACTGACACGCCGGCAATAGATCCAAAAACAGGTCAAGCTCCAGTACGAGTAGCAGCAGGCGGAGCAGCGTCATCGTTGTATGTCAGACACGGCTATGAAGACTTGTATGAACATTTGAAGGTAAGTCAGGATCTGATCACCCGATATATCGATTACGAAAATATGGATGATAGCGATCCCATCATAGGAAGCGCATACGATATTTACGCTGATGATGCAACCCAGATGGATTATAAGCTGAAGAAAACCATGTGGGTGGACTCGCTTGATGATACTACGAGGACGTACCTGAATAATTTCCTTGATAATACCCTGAAGGTAGAAGAGAATATTTGGGAACAAGCCAGAACGATTGCAAAATACGGTAATGATTTTGAAGCCATCCTGTATGATGATAAGGGCGTTAATGGTCTTGACTTTATTAGTCCAGCTATTGCCAGGAGATATGAAGTCGGTGGGAAGACAGCATTTGGTGTCGATTACCAGGGCAAGTTCAATTACAAAGATCAGGAAGTTATTGATGCGGTAGCCGGGAATGTCAGACATCAGGAGTCCTCGACCTTCTTCGATAACTGGGAGATGATTCATTTCAGACTCAGGACCAAGAATCGCGGAAGCAGATATGGATTCGGATTAGCCGAGAACGCAAGATGGGCATGGAAACGGTTACAGTTGTTAGAGGACGCCACGATACTGTATAAGATTACGAGATCTCCCAACAGACTGGTTTATTATGTAAATACTGGCAACAAGTCACCGAAGGAATCCAAAGCCTTCATGAAAGAACTTCAGAGAGAGTATCGAAAGAAGAGTTATATCAATCCGAGAACGGGCAAGTTGGAGTTCTCAACGAATCCGCTCGCTCAGCAGGAAGATATCTGGGTTGGTGTACGCGACTCGAAAGATCCGACCAGAATAGAGAATCTTCCAGCACTGGATTACCAGAGCCTTGATGAATTGTCGTATTACAGGAATAAAGAATTCGCGGGATTAAAGATTCCCAAGAGATTCCTGACCTACGATGAAACTGCAGATTCCAGAACAGCCGGTTCCAACGAAGATATCCGTTTCGCAAGAACGGTATTAAGGCTTCAGAGGGAGCTGCTGGTCGGTTATAATAAGATTATCGGTGTAGATTACTCGATAAGGGGCGTCGACTACAGAAAATTGGACTATACTCTTAAAATGGCTGTCCCATCGACGGCATTTGAGATAGCCAATCTGGAAGTAGAAAATACCAAGGTGGCTCTTGCCGCTCAATTAGATCCGTTCGTCTCTAAGGAATGGATTTTAACAAGGATACTGGGTATGGCGGAAGCAGATGCTAAGGTAGTGCTCAGACAGAAGACTAGCGAGGTAAGTGCGGATTTGAAAGCCCAGAATGCCGCATTACAGGCAGGTGCTCAGACAGAAGAGTCTTCATACACTCGTGGCAACATGTTAAGGGAGGCGATGTTGGTTGGTAGAGAGGATAAATTACGTAATTCCCGCGAATGGGCGGTAAGGGAGAAAAATCTCGACAAGAGATTAAATGAGATCATGGACAGTAATTATGTCAATGGTCAGAAGTTCAAGGATATGAAAAAGCTCATGAGTCAGATCCTTGAGATGCAGAAGGGTATCAGGATTTCAGGAAAGAGGTCAAGTTTCGGTGGTGGCGTGGAAGATGATTCAGAAGGTAGAGTAGATGCGTCGAAGTATTTCGAATGATGATGATTAAGCTAAGTGCACACAATTTCGCAACGATTATAAATCTATTTGTAAGAAACGTATGAAAGAATTGATAAACCAGATGAATGATATCATGACTAATTTGCAAGACTATAGACTACATGTTCACTCGGTAGCATCCAAGCTCGGATGCAGTACAAGGACTGTGTACCGTCTAATCGAAACGGGAGAACTGAAAGCTATAAGAAAGACTCCCCGTAATACACGGATAAGCGAAAGTTCGTTTGTCGAATATGCTAACAAGCGATTAACTGAAGCTACGGCAATCCCCTGCATTTAGGGACACAGATGCCATAAGGACGTCCGTTCCATTGACAATAGGGATTCGATGTTCGTAAACTTGTTTTAAGATTGTGCAAGGCTTATGCCTTTAATTCTGTAAGTGCTCTAACTGATGATTTAAGTAAGTGGTTCGTGTTAAGTGAGAAAGAAAATTACTATAAATCAAAAGTTAGGAGAAGATCAGAATGAAAAAAACACATGTTCTAACCTCATTGGACGAAGACTTAATAGCATTAGGTCTGGTTACTCCAATCGTGGAAGCAGTTGTTCCCGCAGTTATTCCCGCAGTAGTCCCCGCAGTTATTCCCGCAGTAGTTCCAGCAGTTGAACCAGCTTCAAATCTTGATGAAATCAAGATACTCAAATTGAAGACCGGCTCGGCAGCTCGTTTAGCTAAGAAAAAAGCTAAGAGATACTACAAACAGAACAGAAGCAAACTGAAATCTAAAGCAAAGAAATTCAGACACTCTTCTGCCGGTAAAAAAAGTCTATTCAAAAGAGCGAAAGCAATCAAAAGATTAGGCATTGCTAAAATCACCGCAATTCACAAATCCGGAAAAAGAATCTCTCTTGCAGCTTCCGTCCAGGATGAAGCATTAGAAGTTTTACAAAAAATGTCCCAGATACTCGCTCTTGTTGAGGAAAATGTGACACCATTGTTTGAAAGTGAAGATGCATTGGTTCAGGAATACATTGAGTTCATAGCTGACGGCTCAGAAGAAATATCTGAAGTCATCGAAGATCTCGAAACTGAAATCGAGGAAGCTACCGAGGAACTCGACGAAGAAGCAGTTGAAGAAGTATTATACGAACTCGCAGAGGAAGTATACGAAATGCTCGATACCTATGCCGACTTAATCGCAATCAACGAGGATGCAGATCCTGAAGTTGTTCCTGCGGTTGTCCCAGCAGTAGTTCCTGCAGTCGTTCCTGCGGTAGTTGCCGCCGTTGTTCCCGCTGTAGAACCAGCAGCAGCCGTTTAATACGCCATGCTGTCAGGAGAACTAAAGGGGTTGATATTGGAAGGGAGAACCCTTCAGAGTTTGAGAGCTGTAAAAGTACGGCACACTCTTACTCTGAAGGGGAAATCCAAAGTTCTAATTGCACGAAGAGGTAAGAAGGGGCTCTCGATAAGGATTAAAACAGGCAAAGATATTTTAAGAAACAAAGTTAAGGCACTGAGATCTAAGCACAGTCCGTTGAAGAAAAAGCACAAGCAGAAAAGAGCGTTCAAGCTCACGGACAAGGGTATCAGAGCATAAGTAACGATGAGAAGGATTTGAAATGAGTTATTTAAGAGAATTATTGACCGATAGCCAGACTGTTATTTTCGAACTATATGAAGATAAAGATTTTCCTGGCGTTATAAAGGGAAGAGGTCCGTTCGGTAAATGCGATAGACCTACTGCGAACGGCAGAGTTTATCCCAGACCGATAATGGAAAGGGAAGTTGCCAAGCTTCAACCCGCCATTAAAGCAAGAAAATTAAAGGGCGAATTAGACCATCCTGGCGACGGCAAAACAAAATTGACAAGAGTATCGCATATCATCACGGAGCTAAGTATCGGGGAAGATGGCATAATCACTGGCGGGCTGGAAGTATTGCCTACCCATAATGGTCAGGATTTGTCGGCTTTAATCGGCGCAAGAGTACCGGTGGATGTCTCAAGCCGAGGATTTGGCTCAGTAAAGTTATCGGAAGAGAAATTACCTGATGGTCGTCCTCTCCAGATAGTGCAGAGCGATTACAGTTTGAAAACATGGGACTGCGTAGATGAAGGCGCTGCCGGAGAATTTGCAGAACCAGTATACACCAAGGAAGGTGTTGACGAAACGGGCAATCCGATCATATTGCCTGTTGTAGAGACCGCTGAAGATCCTGATTTGGAACTCAACGGTATGAAAGAAGCTCAGCAGGTCCTCATTACAAGAAACGAGTTCTTAGAGTCCGAGATAACAAGATTGAATTTAGAAATCGGACAGCATGTTGAGGAAGATACAGCATTAACGCTGAAGATGTTGACTTTCGCTGGTGCAGCTAAAAGAGCTGGCTACGAGTTGTTTACTGAAAAAACATTAAGGGGCGTAACTTCGGAAGTAAGGGAAGAAGTTCTCGGACTCATTGGGGATGTATCTCTGTTCGAGGATCTCGCATCGTTATCCACGAAACTAAAAGAAGTAATTGAAAAAATTAAAGCCAAAATAGTAATGGCTCCTGTACCTGCGGTAAAACCGAAGGTCGTTGAAAATATTGTATCAACTAAGAGAGATCTTCTGGCTAGCAAAATAGCTGAGAGGAAATCTGGCAGAACTGAAAGAGCACCAGTACCTGCCCTCACGGTAGAGAATGAAGATCCGCTACCTTATGGGGAGAACAGTGCTTTACAAAACTACGCTGGTAGTCTGGCGATGAAATCAGGCATAACTGCTGGGGAGCTTGAGCTTCTCGAAGTAGCCATGATTGAAGAGTCAGTCGATAGCGAAGAGGAAGTCTATGGTACGTTAGACAATTTCCTCAAGGATAGAGGGCGGAAAACGCAAATTAAGAAGGATGTATCCCACAAGAATGGGCTGTTTGAAGATGTTCAGAGGAGGTTGAAGGCGAATAAGAATTTGTCTTTGACAGAAGAAGTCGTCGGCAATGTAGGTGAGAATAACAGAGTTCCAAGCAAGAAAGGCACAGATGTGTGCGGAGTATCGATGGAAGAACTGATTAGAATCAGCGACGAAAGCCGAAAAAAATAACAGAATTCATTAACTAAGTAGGAGATGCATCCAAATGGAAGCTCGCGAAATGTTCCTTGAGGGCAACCTTGCGCCCGGTTTAAGAGCACAGCTTTTAGACAAATGGAAAGGTATGGTAAAAGATGTTAACGGTAAAAGAAATGCCGAGAACACTGCCATGATTCTTGAGAACCAAATGGTTCACATGAAAGGTATGATGAACGAAGCAATGTCTACTACAGCAGTAGCTGAGTATACCAAGTTCATTTTCCCTCTCATCCGCAACGTATGGCCGAATTTGATAGCAAATAACGTTGCCTCTGTTCAACCAATGGACGGACCAATCGGCGCAATCGCTTTTTATAAGAATATTTATGGTACCACAAAAGGCACCATCACAAAAGGCGACGTGTTCCCTAAAGTCGATCATTTTGATCCGACCTACTCCAAAGCCGAAACATTTGTAGAAAACGAATTACTCGGAACCGGAGACACCAGTGCAAGAGTCACCACATTCTTCAAACAGTTAAGCCGTGGTAAAATCAATCCAGGAACCCTGTCAGTTACAGCTGGCTCAGTTACTGCTATTGATGATGGAAATGGCGGACTTGTTGGAGAGGGTGTTGTTGCCGGTGTTGTGAACTATGAAACTGGCGTTATGACAGTAGTGTTCGTGACTGGTCCTTCAGTTGGAACTCCTGTTACCGCAAGTTATTCCTACCCAGTTGAGAATACCGACCAAGGTATTTCCTCTGTTGAAGGCGATCTTGACATCATACCTGTAAGAGCTGGTTCAAGGAAACTTGTCAGTTTATACTCGGTTGAGACAGCTGAAGACATGAAAGCTCTCTGGGGAACTGATGCTGAAGCTGATTTAGTTTCTGCTTCCGGTTCACAGGTTGCTCTTGAAGTCGATAGAGAACTTGTTGGTATGATCTATGCCAACGTTAAAGCAGCTCATTCGACCACTTGGGATTACGTCTACGATCCGACCACAAGTCAGATCACATTGCAAGATCACATCAGAACTCTGATTGCCCGTATTAGCTCTATGTCTCAGAAAGTCTACAAAGCTACTCTGAAACAGCAGGCGAACTGGATAATCACCAGTCCTGAAATCATAGCATTCTTGGATCAGCTTCCTGAATTCGTTTCCACCCTTGGAAATCTTGAATTTCAGTTAGGCATCCAGAAAGCTGGAACTTTGAATGGTAAATGGTTAGTGTACTCAGATCCGTTCTTGACCTCTAACGTAATCCTCGTTGGTTACAAAGGTCCTGGATTTGCTGATTCTGGTATCTGCTATGCGCCATACATTCCAATCCAGTTGACACCGACATTCTTCAATCCTTCTTCGTTCCAAATGAGCAAGGGTATAAGAACAAGGTATGCTGCTAAGATTCTTAGCAACAACTATTTCGGAAAAGTAACTGTTACGAATATGCCGTTCTAATCGTTACTTCGTTCGTGCAGATGGGCGGAGCTAAACCTCCGTCCATTTTTTTTATCGGAAATAATGTGATAATAAATTGAAGGAAAAGAATAATGAGCAATCAATATAGAAAAAGAAGAGATCTAGCTGGAATAGTGTATCTGCCTGATGGCTCAACACTAACCGATCCGAATAGAGTTTTAACCGGAGCAAGGTTTGCAAAATATTGCCCGGAGTTCCTTGAAGAAGTAAAAGATGAAGATCAGAGCAAGTTGCTCACAGAAGATCTTCCTGAAACAGGTACTGGGCTTGTCATTACTGAAGAACCCGAAGTGGTCGAAGTAGTCGAATCGCCTATTGAAATTCCAGTGGAAGTTCCTTTAGTCGTTCCAGCCGACGTGATTGTCCCAGCTGATGAAGCACCTGAAACAAGTATTCAGAGTATACTTGAAGAAGAAGATGAAAGAATTCTGAAAGAAGTTCTGGATTCCCCTGAAGTGATTGCCGATCCGGCAGTAACTGAAGTAATCAAGACAAAGATTACCAAAGCCAAAAGAAACAGATAATTAAAGTGGCTCGCTGGACGAGCCATTTCATTTTACGGAGAAATCATGGCAGATGAAGAAGTTCCTACCACAGAAGCGTGGATTAAAACCAAGGTTTTAAGGAGACTGGGAAATCAGTTAGTTAAGGTGGAGATAGATGATGATGACTGGACTGAGATCCTCGATGATACGTATCGTTGGTGGATTGCCAGAAAGGGAGTCACCAAGACCGCCCATGTGTTAGTCATGGTGGGAGTGACTAATTATAAGTTGCCAGCAGACTTCAAAACTATGGAAGACTGGATCCCCCCGAAACTCGGACTCGACCTAAACCCGATTACCATGCCTTTTGCTCTTATGAGTGACTATGATATGCTACCAGGAAATGCATCTGATATGATTTTATTCAGTCAGGCATCGAGGATCAGACAAATCGCTTACGGCTGCGATCCGGAAATTAAGATTGACCTGACAAGAAGAAGTGAAAACTCCCCAGGAGAGATGATACTGCATCCGGTTCCGACAGTACAGGGTTTAGCTGAATTGAAATACGTCTCCAACAGCTTTACTGCCAATGATAACTGGGATGTTCTTCAGGCAAGAGATCAGGAGATCCTGCTTGATGTGGTGGAAGCATTTGGAAAACAAATTGTGGGAAGGAAAAGAAGCAAGTTCGGGGACATGGCTCTTCCCGGTGGCGGAACGAGTATGGACGGACAGGCATTACTGGATGAAGCACGCGCTTCACTTGAACAGTTAGAGCAGGATGTCTTCAATACGCAAGATCCAATGCCAATAATGATAGGATAATATGAAAACGACAGAAGATATAAGCATGACAATCGCTCCTGGTGTAGTTATGCCAATTAAAGGACCAGGATTGAAGGGAAAGAAGATACGCAAGTTATCTAAGAGATTAACGAGAATAATTCAGAGCATGAATAATGGGCAGGCTAGTAACTGACTTCGAAAGAGCGTATAGAAATGATTTGGCAGATGAGATAATCAGACTGTCCGGAGATTTCTGCATTCTGCACTCGGTTGATATTCAGGAGAGTATCGGCGCAGATGAAGTTTCCATTTTGTATGGAGAGTCATCGAAGAGTGAGGACTGGAAGACGACACCGTATGAGGGAATTCCTGCATTATTTCAGAATCTGATGAACGATCAGATGCCTGATGAAAATGGTGCTCAATTTTCCAAGAGTGCGTCAGTGCAAATAGCAAGAAAGTTCTTGCTGGCTAATAATGTACCGGCTCCGAAAAGAGGGGATATAGTTTTCAATGCAAGTTTTGGCTATTGGGATATAGATGATATAACAAGAAGCGGATTCTATGCTGACGATGATGACTGTTTCACGTTCTATGACATTGAATTAGTATACAACGGCAAGTTTGTACCTGCACTTAGAGTAAATCCTTAGTGCAATCAATTTCGGGCTGAACATTTTCCTTTTTGTCATGGATGACCGATTATGGTCAATGTTAAGAGACATAGTGGCAACATCAGTCATGGTTTCGTTGCGTAAGCAATAGCATTTAATCAATTTTGTTTTAGCGAAGAACGAATATATGCGAACGATAAGTTAACGATTTACAGGGACAGCGCGATGTTAGAAGAATTGAACAAGAAGCTCGGAGATGCCATAGCATTAGTTGAATGCGATATGGCTAAAGCCGTTTCAAGTATGGACTCTTCGGGAGTCGAATCCTACCGGGACTTTGAGGCATTCATAGTCAGAAGCATGTATGCGGATTTCTGTTACAGCATGAAAAAAGACGGCTATGATTTCACCGGCACGGGCTTCGTTAAGCCAATCAAAATAGGCGGACAGTTGTATATCAAGGGAGCTGCCGACACACCTTACAGTACGCAAGCTAACCAAGCGTTTCAATATGCGGATCTAAGAGCAGTAGATGGAATATCCGGTCCAAGCAATCCCAAGATGAGTTCCCCGTCCTATGGCGGCAGAAGCATAAATATTCTTGAGAGAATAGATCTGGATTTTGAGGGAGACTTGAAGAAAGCACTTCTGAAAGCGAAAAAGCAAATAACAAAAGTAATTACAAAAGCCGTCTCGGCATACGGAAAAACCAAAATAGATAATATTTCTTGGTAACAAGGAGAGTAATGGTATGATAGGAACGGTAGTTCATCACGGTAAATATGGGTATGGAGTCGTCTGCAGGTCAGACAAGTTCAACCGATTGGCTGCAAAGTTTGAATCCGGCAAGGAAGTAGGCGGTTTCTCAGAGTTTGAAATCAGGCCAGTAGAAAAAGAAGAATTCGAAAGCAAGCATATTCTCGACACGTTCAAGGCGGTCGGAATAGATCAGTTTATTAAAATGGATGCGAATAGCTTCATTGCTAAAGTCGAAGTAGAAAGTCTGCAAACCCATTTGAATGCTTTTGAGAGCCTTTGGAAGATCAGTTCTCAGTTGGCTAAGGAAGGAGCTGCCCCACAAGCGATTGTTTCGGCGTCTATGAATGTTTTACAGGAGAGCAAGGTAGATAACTTCACAAAGAATAAAGCCCTCAAGAGAATCTCCAGAATGGAGAGCTCAGAAAGACTGTTAACGTACTTACAGAATTCCCTGATGAGATTAAGAAAAATTGATGAGGACCGTTCGATACTGAAATTGAATATTGCGCTTACCGAGGTCATTGAAAACATATCGGAGAAATTGAGATGAAGGAATTCGAAGCATTGAGTGCGACGGCTGGGCTAAACGTAATACTTGAAGATACCATAGCAGGTATCAAACTACGCAAGTCCTTATCGGAAGAAATTAAAAGTGAAATAAAGCCTCCGTCATGGGTAAAGGGCTATGAAGCTATATGGTGGGCAGCAGTTGCAAGATATGTCGGTGATAAAGATCCCGATACAATCAAGGGCGACGGCAAAGCATACGGCGGAGTTACCCAGGTATTCAAAGCGTATTTGAAAAGGGCAACCGGCTACAGTGTCGATGACATTAAAGCAGCCAACGGTAAAGATGCCAAGGCTGGCGATGTTGTTAAGGATGCCAAGAAAGAAATGTCCATGGGGATGAAAAGCGGTAGTTCCTCGGCAGCTGGTCAGCTATCAAAGATAAGCGGACTTAATAAAGCTCTGGCCCCGTTGATGCAGTTGCAGGGAGCGGAGTTCATTAAAGCGATCAGAGATAAAGTTTACGCAAAATATCTGGCGAAATAGCATTGAAATTTGAAATGAAACTTGACCAGAAAGAGGTCAGGCGGTTTAAGGACTTCGCTAAGAAGTTCGATAAAAGGATGGATCAGTTCTTACAATTAGTGACACAAGACGTTGCCGAAATGGCGATGGAAGAGGTATTCAGATCAGTGCCAGATCCAGAGTTCAAGCATTACTTGGAAACATTGGAAGTGGTAAGTGTGGAAGGAACGAATGACTCAGCTCTGATCTCGAATGAGCTGATAATGAGTTCCGGAGACTTGAATAAAGAGATAGATGTTCTCGTATTCGTTCAGAAAGATCCGAACAAAGTTTCACCATACGGTGATTTCCTGATAGTCAACAGTCCCTTTGTAATTGGATTTGTAACGGAGATCCCAGAAGGCATTGAGCCGGTTATGAGAAGAGCTACCAAATTCGAAAGAGAAGAGGTACTCGAAGATAACCTGACAACCAGGGAGACGCTGAACGAATTAAGAATCAAGCATGACGGTCAGCTGAATAGAATCAAGGAAGTGCATGTAGATGTACTGTTCTCTCTGCTAAGGCTCGAATACGGCTTGCCTGGGTATCCTCACAGACCTCATTGGGCGAAGGTGGCAAAAGAGATTAAGCGGTTTGCGGATAAGGCGGTCACGAACAACGAATTATTTGGTGAAGGTAAGTTAAATAGAGCCAAGATGCTCAACGCCATCGACGAGAAGAAGGTGGAAGAATTAAAAGACTTTGAAAAGAAAATTATTTAGGAGAAATGAGATGAACTTTGCAGAACTCAAAAACAGAAAAGCGTTGGACGAATTAACCATGTCGATCCCGGCAGAAGATTTTGAACAGTTAGGAGTAGGCGACGGAGTTGAATTGGACGACGGAACGATTCTTACCGTAAAGAAAGTCGAGGATGACACTATTACGGCGGAAGATGAGGACGGGGATGAAGTCCAGATTGTTTCAGACGTAGATCCTAACGATGATGAGGTCGATGAAGAAACACTGCAGATCAGTCAGGAAGACTATCTGACACTTCAGGTCGGCGATGAAATTGAACTGGATGATGACACTATGCTGACTGTCAGCTCATGCAAAGCAACCTTCTGTATCGCTACAGATGAAGACGGCAACGAATATAACATCGTTCCTGAAGGCGTGGCTGAATGCAAAATTGATAAAAAAAAAGTCAAAGAAAAATTAGCAAAAAATAAGCTGGGTGAAGATAATCCATGGCACGGAGCTAATGGAAGATTCCCCGTTCAAGGCAAGCCTAATGCGACAGTATGGTCATTGTACGGAAAACGTAGATGGATAAAGAAGCATCCTAAGACCGGCAAGCTTTATTTGAAGAGCATCAATGTGAACCATAAGAAATGGGGCTCACCGAATAGGGCACAGCAGAGAGTAAAGGGAAAGTTTGCTAAGACAGTTACAGCAGCAGCTTCAAATTTTGAAAATGTACTGGAAAATTTTGGAAAAATAATTGAGAAACTGAACGGATAATGAACACTGTATTTGGAAATAGAATCGGTTATGTGGGACTTGAGACCTTCGATGTCGGTTTGGTGAAATCTCTGGGGGCAACGGTCCTCGGGAAATCCTTCGTGCTGAACATTGACGGTCTCACGCCGAATATACCCGTTTCGTTTGAGAATCCAGAGCAGATGTTGAAGGCTGGAATAATTCCATGCATGACCATATCCAGAGATGATCCTGATTTCAGTCCTGCGAGATCTAATCGCGGGAAACTTGAATACAGGGTTCCGGCTCCAGGAGCTGAGGCAATAGCTATAGGCGGTCAGATAGGATATACGTCTTATCTATCGAAGAAGGCAGCATCAGCCTGCGACATTACGTATACGATCAATGTGTACGACCGTTATAGGGATCTGGCGCAGAAGTTTTATAGTTCAGTAATGAAACCGATACTGAGGGACGTTAGCATATCGGTTGTTGACAGTTTGGGAATAGGCAGAACTTATTCAGCGTTCTATACTGGAAGCAGTAAACTGGATGAAGTAGCAAGCCTTACGAACAGAGTCATCGGATGGGGCATTACAGTTATGGTGCAGGCAGAAGTTGATATATGGGACGAAGAAGTCGAGGGTAAGATTATCAGACAGGTTGCTTTAAGAGGCGGTCTGATGGATCCAGCTCAGCCAGGAGTAACCCCGCCACGTTTACCCTATGTAGTCAAAGCTAATCGGGGAGTAATAGGAGGTTCGGGAAGCAGAGCCAGGATAGAAGTTCTGGAACCGATCAGACAAGATACCTTAGTTACTGTCCCAATGGACTACCAGCTATCGGCTGGTCTGAAAACGTCACTGCTTGTATTTGTGGACAATGAATACCTGAGACCAGATAGTGCTGGCAAGCTCGGCGATTATAAAGAAGAAGATACCTCGCATGTTTCGTTCCACATGGATATTCCGGCGGGTACAGAAATAGACTTCGTGATTATATAAGGATATGCAATGAAGATAATGAATATAAGTGATTCCGCGCTGTTCGTAAATACTATGGACAAGAAGGGACTTCCGGTTGGACTGAATGGAGTGATTCACGTTAAAACGAATCAGGTATCATTCGAGGAATTGAACCCGGACTATACCAATGGAAAGCACTATGTAGTGATCTCGGGCGAGTTTGACGCGAATGCGATAACAATCGAACCAGTTCCACAGCCAGTGGAAATCAAGGACAATCCGCCAAGGTTGATAATCGTCCCTAAAGCTGAAGAGATCCTGATTGATGAGACATTCGAAGCAGCAGAAGCACTGAATGAAGTTGTGAATGCAGAAGAAAAAGAAATTAAAGAGCCAGAAGTGTTTCTGGCAAAGACTCAGGAAGAGTGGGAACAGTTCTTCGTGAGAGAGACAAAAAATACTCTGAAAGAATTTGCAGAATTGAAGGGAATTACTTTTCAGCCCGGCGCCAATAAGGCGGGGATGGTAGAGGTCCTGACGAAATGGCTAAAAGAGAATAATCTAATAAATAATGGAGAAACAACATGAGTAAGTATCTTGGCGCAGGTCAATATTTCGAAAGGCTTCCTGGTGGCTCAACACCTGTCCAGGGAGTAGCGACTGCAACCTTAATGGTTCCCGGCTATTTTACTGACGGTCCGGACAGTGGTGTCCCCGTAGCAGTAAACAGTTGGGCCGAATTCGACAGAAATTACGGCGGTCTTAACACTACATCTGAAAATGGTTATGCCATTAAAGGATTTTTTGATAACGGCGGTCAGACAGTTCTGCCCCTCAGAATAACATCTGTTGGCGCCAGACAGGCTGATTCAACAGCAATGACAGGCTGGACAATTAAAGCCGTTAATAAAGGTACTAAGTATAATGGCTACACCGTTATACTTGTCGCCAATGCCGACACATCCGCACATTTTGATGTAACTATCAAAGATGCTTCCGGAAATGTCGCAGACAAGTATGAGAACGTAACATTTGAGTCCGGTGAAACCACTGCGGCAAATTATGTAGCGAATCTCCTGAATCCAGCTTGCCAGATAGTAAATATAACCGGTACAGGCTCAGCAGTAGCGGCAGTATATACCTTGGCGAACGGAAACGATGGTGCAGCAATCGGCTTAACCGAAATCCAGGCTGCTTTGGTAGTCGGCGCAAGCAGATTTGATGCTTGTGTAGATTCGAATTATTTACTGATCGCTCCTGACGCAACCGATGCAGCTACTACAAGTGCATTGATTACATACGCAGAAGGAAGACGGGATGTATTTGTTCCTTATTCTCCGACATTGGTCACTTCTACAGTTGCAGCAGCTGTGGCTTTCAGGAAAACAGTAACCAATTCTCAGAAATCAGCTTGTTACTGGCCGTTCGTAAAGGTTTACGATTTACTCCAGGGAAGAACAAAGACCATGAGTCCAATCGGACATATAGCCGGTATTTATGCAAGGACTGATGCTAACAAGAACGTTGGCAAGAACCCTGCAGGAATCATCGATGGTGCTATAAGAGGTATAACTGGTCTCAGCTTCACACCGACCATGGCAACCAATACGACTCCAGGAGACGTTGGTACATTGTACGTCAACAGAGTTAATCCACTTGTTTCTGATAGTGCTCACGGCACATGCGTATGGGGTTGCAGAACTACATCGCTTGATCCTCAGTGGATCTACGTGAACCACGAAAGACTTTTCCAATTCGTTGAGAAAAAGGTCGGAAACGGTTCTATGTGGGTAAACTTTGAGAACAACACAGCTGACCTTCAGTTGCAAGTGTTCACTCAGATGTACTCATTGTTCCTTGGATGGCATAATGAGAAATATTTTGCAGGCAAAACACCAGCAGAGTCTTTCTTCATAGTATGCGACGGTAGCAATAACACTGAAGATTCAGAAGGCGACGGCGAGCTTATCATCGACTATGGTATCGCTCCATCGAAACCCGCTGAATTCATCAGACACAGGTTAAGACAGAAAACATTGAAATAATTTTTTAATTATTAGAAGGAGATAAAATAGTGGCTAGAGCATTGGCAACAGATCCCTACCAGACCTTCAAGTTTTCGGTAAGCATACCGAACCCTGACGGAAGTGGAGAAATGATAAGCGCGGGTTTCATGACCTGCGCGCTCCCCGAGCTTACGGTAGAAGCTGCGGAGTACAAAACCGGTTTAATGAAAATTAAACAGAAATATCCTGGTAATCCGGGCGTTAACGACTGTACCCTGACAAGAGGGCTGATGAAGAAAGATTCAGCTTTATTTGATTTGGTCCAGAAGTCAATCCTTGGACAAGCTTACAGGACTGATGTAACAATCACGTTGACTCACAGAGATGGAACGAAAATGCCGTACATACTGCATGAAGCGTTTGGACTCCGCGCTAAGATGGGCGCAGATCTCGATGCGAATGGTAATGACGTCTCAGTTGAAGAAATGGATATTCAGTATGAAGATTTTAGCTTCAGCAATGATGGTGGCGCAACCTTCATCAGAGCAACAGGATAACAATGGCAAGGGCTAACCTGACAGATCCTGCTCAGTCGAGCAAGTTTATGATCTTCGATGTCCCGTCATTTGGAAATGGTTATGATGCTTCAGAGGCGTTACTGCCTCTGAGGCTTCCTTATTCGGCGGTGCTCGGTGCGCAGTCGATAACCATGCCCGAATATACGTTGACGTTAGATGAGATAAACGAAGGAACGCTGGATACGGCGATCAGGGTGGTCATTGGCGCAGCAGTTAATAACATAACGCTCACTAGAGCAGTTTATGTGGTGGACAAAGAGTTCTTTAATTGGATCCGAATGACGGCAAGCGGAAAAGCTAATTCAGAAGTGTTCCGCAGAGATTTGGTTCTGGTTTGGTTTCACAACGCGATAGGCGTTAGCACGGGCGCTCACACGGGCATTGGCATGGTCGATAATCCGAGAGTACCATTTAAGGCGTGGTACTTGAAAGACACGATCCCGGTAAGATACAAGCCGGGTGCAGACTTTGACGCAAACTCATCGGCGATTTCCATTCAGGAGCTTGAGTTGGCACCAAGAGATATAGATGAATTGGGACTCCTGGATTTAGGGGCTCTCATCGGTGTAAATGTAGCATTATAAATTGATTATAAAACTTAGGAGTACGTATGTCAGTAGATAACATAAAAAGCCCAACGGCTATGGAAGAATTATTAGCAGGAGTAATGGTTGACAAAATTCTTTACGATAAAGTGCAGCTCACAGAAATCAGTGGAAAAGAAGAAGATATCCTGGCAGAAGAGAATGCCTCGGCTTCAGACAAAATAACAAGAGTATTGGCAAATTGTATCATATCGCTGGAAAGTTCAGTACCTGATACAAAGCCGATTACAGATAATAACCATTTGAAAGCGATTGTCAAGAACCTTGCGATGGGCGATAGAATATTTCTGTTCATCCGGTTAAGAGTTCTTTCACTCGATCAGAATTTCGTAATGGACCTGCAATGTCCAAGCGATGAAAAAGTACCATTCAAAGCAACGGTGGATCTGAATACTCTTGAACTCAAGAAGTTGGAAGATAAGAATATAAGAACCATGACAGTCCCATTAACAGATGGCGGTGAAGTGGTATTGAAATTGGCGACTGGTCATGATGAAGGACTCCTTTCGACTATTAAGAATAGCAAGACAAGGCTTACTTCCGGTATGATGATCAGAATTGAATCTCTGAACGGAAAGCCAGCCTCGATTGAAGATGTTCAGAAATTATCATTGAGAAATAGGAACACAATCCGAACTGCCACTCAGAAATGGGACGTAGGTGTGGATACCACGATTACAGCAACAGATCCGTTAGATGGAAAAGATTTCGATACAGAACTGCAGCTGATGCAGGCAAGTTTTTTCTTCCCCTCGGAGATATTGGTAGACTAGAATCAGAAGTATTAAATATAATAGGTGATGTTGGGATAGAGTACGAATCCGTGATGAAAATGCCGAGCAGTAGAAGAAAACGGCTGTTCGACCTGATAGCAAAGAAATACAAAAAATAAGGATTCGTCAATGGCGTTCAATTTCAACGGGTTTGGGTTCAGCTTCAAGGCTAAGGATGTTAATACCGTCTCTACTGTCGACACGATTCAGAAATCTGTCGATAAGATGGGCAATACTATGGAAAAGGTCGCCAAGAGGCCGACCAACAGTCTGATCCATGGGCTGAACCTTGTCGCCAATGCATTTCAGAACGTCAAGATCGAAAGAATGACGACTCACCTTACCGCACTTACCGATAAAGCAGAGGGACTCGCTGGCAATACCTTCAAGATTGAGGGTATGGCAGATATGGTAAAGGGTGTCAATAATGCGCAAACCAAAATAGTTGCATTCACAAGCTTCTCAGCAAGTTCTATATCCGGAATAATGTCCGGTCTATCCGTGAAATATGGTATCGCCCAGGAAGATGTAGCCGATATCTATACGAAGCTCTCCCAGACAGTTAAGAATCCTAAGATGTTAAAAGATATGACTGACTTTGCTGTGCAGTTAAAGGAAACATATGGTCTGACAGCTGATGATGTAGCGGACTCCATAGGAAATCTGTCTTCTGCTTCGTACAAGTTCTCCGAAAAAGAAATCAAACAGTTATATGACAAGCAGGCTGCGGTCGGTAAGCTGAACAATGCTGGTCAGGAGTATGTTGCCCAGTTTGGTGCGCAGACTAAGTTCGTAGAAGATCAACTGGTTGGTATGTGGGGGGCGAATAACGTTTCCAAGGAAATGGTAAGCGATCTGATGGATCAGTCCTTAAAGGCTCAGAGTGTTTTCCAGCAAGCTGGACAAATGAGCGCGGCTGAATCATTAACGGCGGTTCAGGGCATGATGAATGCTACGAAAGATGCCAACCAGTTCTTTGCGCAGATGACTAACAGTTACAATTCGTTGACCGGGATGAAGAACGGGGATGCGATGATGATAAGCATGTTCGGCTCTGTGGATGACTATAAGAAGATCATTCAGAAAGGTCCGGAAGCTATGATTGAGAAGTTAGCTCAAATCCGGGAAAATCTGAACGGAGATGCTAATAAGACCAAGATGTATAACACTGTGCTGGCAGAATACTTTGGAGATAATGCAAAGGGTGTCGGTTTTACTTTAGAGAAGGGAGTGAAGGGAATCGCAGATATAGTCGTCCAGACTAATAAAGCGATGGTAAATTCAGGTGGGATGGTTCAGAAGACCTCGGATATGGTTCAGCAGTCCACAGATAAAATGGAAAAACATCTGGAATCAGCTCGTAATAACATGATGTTAGCGATGGGATCGGATGGGGCGGACTCATATAGAAAATCTCTTGGAATCAGAGAGGCTGCAGTAATATCACTCACTAAAAGTATTGAAAATCTGAAGGGGAAGACAGATTGGGCATCGAAAGCCGAAAGAGGATTCCTTGAAGTCTTCTCGTCATTCAAGATGGGTGGAATGGGAGCTGGGTTAATAAAGTTGGGTGAGATATTTCCACCGCTTGCGAAGATATTAAAGCCACTGGGCACCATGATGGATGGTCTTGGAATAACTTTTAGCGATGCATTCATGGCATTGGCTGGAATAGTAGTGGCAGGTAAACCTGTTATCAATATTCTGGGTAAGATCGGCGACAAGTTATCTCCGTTCCTCAAGAATGCTTTTGCGGGTGGATTCCTGAAAGGTCTTGGTAAGATATTCTTCTGGGTGTCCTTGGTCTATTACGGGATTAGGAATATAATCGGCTCGGTAGGAGATCTTACGAAAATATGGAACGATTCTTCCAAGAGTCTGGAACAGAAAGTAACTGCTTCGATGGAACGAGTCGGTAAGGTCGTCTGGGATACGTTCAATGACATGTTTTTCGGAATCCCTCAGATGCTCGCAGATGCCTTCAAGAGCAAGGATGTAGACAAGTCCCTATCCGGACTATGGGATGCATTCGGTGATTGGAGAAAAAGCGTTGATTGGGATGGTATCGGTCAGCAGGTACTTGCAGCTATGACGGGAGTGGCTGTCTGGGTTAGCACCAAGTTATCGGATTTCTGGAATTTCTTGAAGCCAGACAAGGCATTGGCGGATCTTGCAAAGGTAGACTGGAAAACGTTCTTTACGAAAGCATTCGCCTCGCTTGGCGGGAATAATGGTGTATTTACAGATATATGGAAGATGTTCTCTCCCACAGTTGACGCAGCAATAGACTGGTTCAAGTCGATAGATTGGAAGAAAGTAGGGAACACTCTTGTTGAGATGATCTCTGATGGGCTAGCGGGCGCGGCAAATGCAGCCATAGGCTTCGCGGGAGCGATTGCTACATGGATCTCCGGTGTGGACTGGAGTAATGTAGGTAAACTTCTGGTGGATGGTCTATTCCTTGCGCTCAAGTTGATTGTCATCGGAGCTGGCTTACTAACAGAAATAGTAATTAAATGGTTTGAAAAGGTTAATTGGGGAGCGGCAGCTACAGCTATTTGGAATCTACTGATAGCAGCAGTTAATGCTGGATTCCAGACGATAACCGGCATGTTCACTGAGATCGACAAGAAATTATCGGAAATGTTTGGTGGATGGTGGACAGCGGCAAAAGTGTTGGCTGGATTCATCACGTTGGTGCTAACGCCGGCGATTATCGCTTACACGGCGTCAGTTGTATCGGCAGGAATCGCAAGTACAGTGGCATTCGCTGAGAAAGCTTCAGGTGCGGTGGTTCAGTTAGCCGGAAGTATCGTGGATAATTTAGGCGGAGCAGTTCTCAAGGGTATGGGAGCGTTGAATAGATTCTCGGGTGCGATTGGAGATGCATGGTCTGCAGTAGGAAAGTTCGGTGGAATGATATTAGACAATGCAAAGAAAATAATTGCCTGGGGAATTTCGATGGCAACGACTGCATGGGAAGGTATCACGACCTTCGTAGGGGGCGTATGGGCGTCTGTAACAGCATTGTGGGCGCAGACCACAGCATTCTTAGCAAGTCCGATGGGATGGGTAGCAATAGCGATAGCTGCAGTAATAGCCGCGGTTGTGGCTCTTGGAGTAGGAGCATACGAACTAATAAAACATTGGGACGTAGTCTCGAAGTTCTTCTCCGATATATGGGATGGAATTAAGATAGGTCTCGACACGTTATGGAACTGGATTAAGGTTGGTTGCGGCATATTTTACGATTTCTACATACAGCCGTGGGTAGACATTTTCAATTTCTTGTTCGGTGACAAAGGCATGTTTACCTGGACTAAGATATCTACGTTCTTCAATGGCATTTGGGAGGGCATAAAGTCAATAGGCTCAGTGATAGCGAATGCGATAGCATCCCCCTTCCAGACAGCATGGGATACGATCAGTGGAATATTCAGCTGGTCGAACATAAAGGGAATGTTTGTAAAAGCATTCCAATGGGTTGTTGATGTTATGCCAGAGTGGGTAAAGAAGATGCTAGGAATTTCGACTGGCCCAAGCGGAACAACTAATGTGAATATAACCGACACTTCAGCATTGATTTCCAAGATGGAAGGTGGCATAGATTCCGTTAATCCCAACGATGGCAAGGAAGGCAAGCAGTCCGTATCACTTGGAAAATTGCAATGGCACGGCAATAATGCTAGATATCTTATGGGGCAAATGCGCGATCAAGATCCGACGTATTTTGATAATAAGATGGGTAAGGGATTTCTGGACGGTGATTGGAGTAAGAAAACATTCTCTGAAAGTGAGACGGCCAATTATAAGTCTCTGTTCGATGATAAGAACATGGCGAGTAAGTATTCGAAAGTACAAGACAATCTGCAAACTCAGTATGTAGACAGATATGTCAAGCTGGGTAAAAGTCTTGGACTAAATGATGAGAAAGCGATAATGTACTTTGCGGACTTAGCTAATCAGTATGGCGATGGCAGAGCAACGGACATTATCAAAAGTATGAGTGACGCTACGCCAGGTGGAGCCTCTCAGCTGACGATTCAGAAAATGAATGACCTTGTACACCTTAGAGACGATTATAAAGACGGTTCTACGACTAAAAGGCGGGACGCTGTATACAAGAATCTGAGCGATTACAATTTCAGTACACCGCCAGATCCGACAATCAATACGGCTTCGGCAGATGCAACGAAAACCACGGGCACAATGACCACCGGTTCTGGAACTGTAACGACTACGAGTACCGCTCCGCCCCCGGATGGTTCCCCAGCGATTGTTGGAGTGCAAGGTAATGCGTTCCATCAGCAAGAGACCGATCCACAGACCAAGCAGATGATGTTGGATTTAACGAACACGTTGAAAGGACTTCAGAATGGAATGTCCCTCTCGATTACGATAGATGAAAAAGGATTACTAAAGGCAATCAGAACTGATGCCAAGAATCAGAAACAAGATGCTAATACGAACGGAGTAAGGAACTAATGAATTATACATCGCAATTAGCCTATAATGACGAAGTCCAGCTGGAAGGCTATCAGTTCAGACCGTTTAGGGTTTATCCGGATGTCAAGATAAACGATGCTGATACTTATTATGGCGTAGGTCCACATGATAATCTGGGAAAGATATCGCAGAAGTTTTATAACACGCCTGACTTTAACTGGTTCATTGCGCTTGCTAATGATATCAAATTAGAAAATACAGAATTATATGCTGGCTTGAAGATCCGGATACCGGCTTTTGAAACCCTGGTCAGTTATTTAATGGAGTTGAAACAATGATAATGTCGATGCCGATGGTATATCTCTATGTGGCTAAGACCGCGACAGAAGTTCCGAAACTACTGTATGAGGTTCTCAGGGACATGGATGGCTTCGATTACATGGGGCAGAAACTTAATCCCCAGACGTTTCAGGGCGCTCCCTTCGTCACGAGTATGGATATGGATTTTCAGTCTGAGAAAGTACCGGAGCTGAACTTCACGATGGAACTTCCGATGAAGGCAATCCACAGAGCGAA
>OCTA010001190.1_pt1 | contig 24040 bp, 22 predicted proteins | sample 1538991 | NCBI WGS metagenome assembly OCTA01 (sample SAMEA3539302, study PRJEB22396) | soil metagenome | biome: tundra; feature: field; material: soil | place: USA | collected 2010-05 | depth 0.15 m | reverse complement strand
CCGCGGTGAGACCGTGGAGGCGCGGGGCCAGCTCCACCTCGCGGTAGCCGGCGTTCCGCCTTTCGAAGAGTGTCGCGGCGTCTCCCCGGCCGTCCGTCGAGACGAGAAGCACCGTCCGTCCCGTGTCGGCCGCGAGTTTCGCGAGGGTGGCCGCGACCGTCGTCTTCCCGACGCCGCCCTTGCCGCAGACCACGAGGAGGCGCCGGGAGAACAGGCTTTCGAGAAGGGGCGAGCTCATGGCGTCATAATCGGGGACTCTAGCAGGAGGCGACGGGCCGACCGGACCTCCGTGAAAGGGATCGCATGTCCAATTCACTCTTCGACCAGCTCAAGGCCCGCGGCGAGGGGTTCCTCACCGACGTCTCGAACAACCTGATGGCGAACCCGGCCTTCATCGAGGTTCTGAAGAAAGGCATCGCCGTCAAGGAAGAGGTCGACAAGCGCGTGGCCGAGGGCCTGAAGGCCATGAGCGTGGCGACCCGGAAGGACGTCACGAAGCTGGAGAAGCGCCTCGAAGAGCTTCAAGCCGAGCTCGATTCGTTGAAGGTGAAAGCGACGCCGAAGTCGCGCGCGCGCAAGGCCTCCGGACGGAAGGGCTAGGTCCCGCCGTGGCGGGGAAGGCCGAAGTGAAGACTGCTCGGCCACGCAGGAACGGATCCGGCGGGCGCGTCGTTCGCTTCCCGAAGGTCGCCGAGACCGGGGCGAAGCGGCTGAAGGTCGTCGTCACGGGCGGCAGCGGCTTCTTCGGGGAACGCCTCGTGCGCGCGCTGCTCACGCGTGGAGACCGCGAGGTCGTGGTGTTCGACCTCGTGCCCCCGGCAGACCTGCCGGAGGTGAGGCACCGCTTCCTGGACCTGAACCTGCCCTTCGCCGACGGGTCGCTCTTCAAGCTTCTGAGGGAAGAGAGGCCGGACGTCATCGTCCATCTCGCCCAGCTCCGCAGCCCCTCGCGCCAGGCCACCTACGCGCACGAGCTGAACGCCATCGGCGCGCTGCACGTCTTCGCGGCCGCGGGGGAAGCGAAGATTCCGCGCATCCTGCTGGGCTCGATGTCCCTCGTCTACGGCGCGCGGGGCGACAACCCGAACTTCCTCTCGGAGGAGCATCCGCTGAGGCCCGATCCGGAGGACCGTTTCGTGGGTGACTTCGTCGAGGCTGAGAGCCACGCCCGCACCCACGTGCGCCGCCACCCGGAGTCGCGCGTTTCGATCCTGAGGTTCGTGCCGCTGTTGTCTCCCGAGGTGCGGGACTACCGCGCCCGGCTCTTCGCCGCCCCGTTCTCGTGGCAGCTCATGGGATACGACCCGCTCGTGCAGGCGCTGCATCCGGACGACGCCGTGGACGCGCTCGTGAGGGCGCTCGACCGGCCGGAAGCGCAGGGCGTCTTCAACATCGCTCCCGAGGGCGTCGTGCCCCTTTCGACGGTGCGCCTGCTCTTCGGATCGCTGGGAATTCCCGTGCCGCATCCGCTCGGTTATGCACTGTACGAGGCCGCGTGGCTCGCGGGCGTAGGCCTGATGCCGGGCGTTCACGTGGACTATCTGCGCTATTCCTGCGTCGTGGACGACGCGAAAGCCCGGCGGGTGCTGGGCTTCTCGGCGAAGCACACGACGCTCGAGGTCGTTCTCGAGACGGCGCGCGCCCGGTTTGGGTCGGGACGCCTCGTGAACTTCGACGCCGTCGCGGACGCAGCCCGCGCGGCGCGCTATGCCTACGAGCAGCGCGTCCGTCCTCGGCCGCGGGCCCACGCGCAGGGGATCGCCTCGTGAGCGCCCGCCGCCACCCCTCCCCGCACCCCGCTCCGGCCCCCTCCGAGCCCGCGTACGACGCGGGCCTGACGCCCTCGCTCGTCCCGAAGAATCCGGACGACCTCCAGCACGTGCTGCTGGGAGAAGCCGCGCGTTTCCTCGATGCGCGTCCGGAATTCAAGTCGCCGCGCGCGCTCGTGGACGCTTGGAACCTCTTCCGCAACAGGTCGCGCACGTTCCTTCTCGACGACTTCGGCTATGACGAGGTCGCGGCGCGCACGTGGGCCGAACTCTTCGACTTCCTCTACACCGTGTGGTGGCGCGTGACGCTGAACGGAGTCGAGAACGTGCCTAACGTGGGCCGCGCGCTCCTCGTCGCGAATCATTCCGGAGTGCTGCCGTGGGACGCTGCGATGGTCAAGCGCGGCATTGCCCGCGAGCACGCCGCGCACCGCACGGCGCGCATGCTCGCCCTCGACATGTTCACGACGCTGCCGTTCCTGCAGCCGTGGCTGCGCCACATGGGCGAGGTGCGCGCCTGCCCCGAGAACGGCGTGCGGCTGCTCGAGCGCGACGAGCTCGTCGGAGTTTTCCCCGAGGGCGTCAAGGGCGTCGGAAAGCTCTTCCGCGACCGGTACCGCCTCGCGCGGTTCGGTCGCGGAGGTTTCGTGCGCCTCGCGCTGCAGACGGGCGCTCCCATCATTCCGGTCTCGGTCGTGGGTGCCGAGGAGATCCATCCGAATCTCACGCGCATGGACTTCATCGGCAAGCCGCTCGGCCTGCCGTACTTCCCGCTCACGCCCACGTTCCCGCTCCTGGGCCCGCTCGGTTTCCTGCCGCTGCCGACGAAGTGGTGGATCGACATCGGCAAGCCGATCGCGTTCGACCACGGGCCCGAAATCGCCGACCGCCCGATGATCGTGAACGAGCTCGCGGACCAGGTGCGCTCGACGCTCCAGACGATGATCGACTCGCGCCTCGCGCGCCGCGGGAACGTGTTCACCGGAGATTGAAGCCGAACCCTTCTCGGCTCTCTCCGGGTGTTTCTCGCGGACTCAGGATCTCGTACGCGTTCCAGCGCTGAGCGTCCAGCGTTCGAGGTCCGCTTCGAGCGCCGAGAGGGAGGCCGTGAGGCGCGTCGAGATGCGGCCGCTCACCCTGTCTGCGTGGAGCTTCACGCGCGAGAGGTCGCGCGCGCAGGCGGGGCGCAGGACGAGGCCGTGCTTCGCGAAGACGCGCTGGAACCGCTTGAAGTCGGAGTCGAGGAGCGCCATCGTCGAGCGGTAAGCGTACTCGGCGATGCGGACACGCCCCGACGTGCGCATGATGTTGCGCATGAAGCGCGGCAGGTCCTCGGGTTTCGGCTCGAAAACGAGGATGTCTGCATCGGGGGCCTCGCGCCGATAGCGCGTGAGGCCGTAGCGCAGGCGCGAGTGGAGCGTCACGCGGAAAACCTGGTCGAGGATCGTCGGGAGGCCGCGCCTGCGGAGAGGGCCCGCCTCGTCGGCGCCCAGCCGCTTCACGGCGCCCTCGGGATGCGTGAAGCGCACGGGGACGAGCGGGTTCACGCAGATCGTGAGGCCGCAGCGCTCGCGAAGCGCCAGCGAGATGTGCGCCGTCTTGCGCACGCCGCCGTCGATGTAGTCCGTGCCGTCGATGCGGACGGGGCGGTAAAGGCCCGGAATCGCGCACGACGCCGCGACCGCTTTGGAGATCGGCACATCCTCGAAGCCCGGGGCGCCGAACTTCGCCGTCTCGCCCGTGTCGAGGTCCACGGCGACGAGGCGGAGCGTCTTACCGAGGCGGCGGAAGTCGTTCGTGCGGCCCCCCTGCGTCAACCACTTCTGCATCCAGGCCTCGAGCCCTTGGTTGTGGAACACCCCCGAGGGCAGGAGCTGCCCGAGTGACTGCACGAGGTCCGTGAGCGTCGTCTCGCGCCGGTTCTTGTAGAAATCCCAGGCAGCGTCGAGGACCGTGAAGGGGGCCGTGGCCAAGCGCGTCGCGATCTCGCCGAGGTTCAGGCCGAAAAGTGAGAGGTCGTCGATGTCGGTGCGCGTGCCGGCCGAGCGCGTCACGTTCCGGAAGAGCACGCCTGGCGTGATGCCGTTCGCGAGGAGCGCCGAGATGTAGGCGCCCGCCGAGACGCCGACGAAGACGTCGAAGTCGGTTATCGAGACATTCTCGAGCCGGTCCTCGAGCGCCGCGAGGGCGCCGATCTCGTAGATCGCGCCGGTGACGCCTCCGCCCGCGCACACGATCCCGAGACGCTTGCGGATCGGCGACGGAAACGGCCGGAAGTCGGGCTCGGAGTTGGCTCTCCCGAGCGTCTCGGTCCCGGGCTGTTGCCTATGGCCGGCCATTTTGTTTTTCGCAATAAAAAAGGCGCCGCCTTTCGGGCGGCGCTTCGCAGTCTATCCGATTCCTCCCGCACTCACCGGGCGCGCCGCGCGGCGCGTGCCGGCTTGCGGCTCTTCAACGCGTCGATCTTCTTGCCGAGGCCGTCGACCTTGGCCGAGAGCGAGCGAAGCTCCTTGCGCGTTGGGACGTTCAGGCTGTTAAGGCCTTTCTCGACGACCGTGCCGACGGTTTCGGTCACGTTCTTCGCGACGACCTCGGCGCGGCGCGCCGCCTCGGCGCCCGCCTTCTGAACGCGGTCCTGGACATCGCCGCCGACCTTTCCGGCGTTCTTGCGAAGCATCTGGCCGAAGTCCCGTCCCGACTCCATCACATCCTCGACGAACGCTCGCGGATCCTTCGTGAGCGACTCGCCGGTCTTCTTGAGATCGTGCGCCGCAACCTTGACCTTTTTTTCGGTCTGGGCAGCGACGTTTTTCGCCTTGAGGCTGAGCGCGTCGAAGCGGTGGCCCGCCGTCTTCAGGGCCTTTTCGACCGGCGCCGGCACTTGGAAGGCGAGCTTTGGGGAGGTCTTGCGTGAGGTGGTTTTCATGCGGTTCTCCTTTTCTTCTGCCGGATGTTCCCCGGAAGGTTGCGAGATGACGCCGCAGCGCGGCGCGGGGGCGCCTCTGGCGGGGATTTCGGAGGAAAAGCGCTCTTCGCGAGGGACTCGAGCTGAGAGAGGCGCGTCTTGAGATCGCCGATCTCCTTCGCGAGGCCGGGCTGGGTGGCCGGAGACAGCCGGCTTGCGATGTCGCGGACGCTGCCGACGACGTCGGAGAGGCTCTCGCGAAAAACGAGGCCGACGTCCTCGCGCAGGCGCGTCCCCTCTTCCCAGGTGAGCCTGCCCTTCTCGACGAGCCCCCCGACGATCTTCTCGACGTCCTGGCGGGCGTCCTCGAGCCGGCGGGTGAGCGGGGCCAACGTCCGGCCGAGGCGCTCAGGGCGCGAGGCCCGGCGGAGCTTCTCCGCGACGCGGGTCCCGCCGACGCGCTCGACCGCTTCCGCGACGGTTTCAGCCGCCTCGCTGCCCGCGCGAAGCAGCCGGGTCAGCGTGTCGGCCGAGGCGACGATAGGCGTGCGCCCGTGCACGAGGGCGCGGGAGAGAATTTTCACCGTGATGTCCTCGCCTGTATCCGCGGCGATGACTTCCACGCGATCGCCCTCGGAGACCGCCTTCGCAAGGTCGCCGAGGGTCACGAAACGACGCTCACGGGCCTCGTAGAGCTTCCGGTTGCGGTAGCGGACGATTCGGCGGGGATCGCTCATACAAGCCAAAATAACGCACCGCGTAATCCATGTCAAGCAGAAATGTGACGCATTGCGTCACAGCGCGGCCCGGCTAACATGACTGGGATGCAAGGAACCTCGGCCCCCGCCGCGTTCTCGCCGCCGGCGCTTCCCAAAGGGACGGCCCTCACGTGCCGTTCGTGGCTCACGGAGGCTCCCTACCGGATGCTCCTGAACAACCTCGACCCCGAGGTCGCCGAGCGCCGCGAGGACCTCGTCGTCTACGGCGGGTCGGGAAAGGCCGCACGGAACCCCGCGTGCCTGGCGGCGATTCTCGAGGAGCTGCGCCATCTCGGTGACGACGAGACGCTCCTCGTGCAATCGGGAAAGCCGGTGGGGGTGTTCAGGACGCACGCGGACGCTCCGCGCGTCCTCATCGCGAATTCCAACCTCGTGCCGCACTGGGCGACGTGGGACGAGTTCCGGCGTCTCGAGGCCCTCGGCCTGACGATGTACGGTCAGATGACGGCGGGCTCGTGGATCTACATCGGCACGCAGGGGATTCTGCAGGGTACGTACGAGACCTTCGCCGAGGCTGCGCGCCGCGACCTCTCGTCGCCCGACGGCTCGCTCGCGGGGCGCCTCGTCGTGACGGCCGGCCTCGGCGGGATGGGCGGAGCGCAGCCGATGGCCGCGACCATGTGCGGTGGGACGGCGCTCGTCGCGGAGGTGGACGGGACGCGCATCGACAGGCGCCTCGCGACGCGCTACGTCGACGAGCGCGTCGACGACCTCGACACGGGCATCGACCGTGCGCTCGCGGCGCGGGACCGCCGGGAGGCCCGTTCTTTCGGCGTGCTCTCGAACGCGGTGGACCTCCTCGAGCGGCTCCTCGCGCGCGGCCTCGTGCCGGATCTCCTCACCGACCAGACGTCCGCGCACGACGAGCTGAACGGCTACGTTCCGCACGGCCTCCCATACGAGGACGCGCTCCGCCTGCGATCGGTCGACCCCGAGGCTTACCGCCGCCGCGCGATCGCCTCGATGGGCGCCCACGTGAAGGCGATGCTCGCGCTGAAGGCCCGCGGCGCCGTCACGTTCGACTACGGCAACAACCTGCGGGCTGGGGCGGTGAAGGCCGGCGTCAGGAACGCGTTCGACATCGCCGGCTTCGTCCCGCTGTACATTCGCCCTCTGTTCTGCGAGGGCAAAGGGCCGTTTCGGTGGGTGGCGCTCTCGGGCGACCCAGGCGACATCGCGGAGACGGACCGGGAGATCCTGCGCCTGTTCCCGGGGAACGCAGCACTGAAGCGCTGGATCACGCTCGCGGGCGAGCGCGTCGCGTTTCAGGGGCTGCCCGCGAGGATCTGTTGGCTCGGATACGGGGAGCGCGCGCAGGCGGGTCTCGCGTTCAACGAGCTGGTGCGCGCGGGCCGCGTGAAGGCCCCGATCGTGATCGGGCGCGACCATCTCGACTGCGGTTCCGTCGCCTCCCCGAACCGCGAGACCGAGGCCATGGCGGACGGCAGCGACGCGATCGCCGACTGGCCCGTCCTGAACGCTCTCCTCAATACGGCCTCGGGCGCGACGTGGGTCTCCTTCCACCACGGCGGCGGCGTCGGGATCGGCTACTCACTTCACGCGGGGATGGTCGTCGTCGCGGACGGAACCGAGGAGGCCGCGGCGCGCCTCGCGCGGGTTCTCACGACAGACCCGGGAATGGGCATCGTGCGCCACGCGGACGCCGGCTATCCGGAGGCGCTCGCCTGCGCCGCACGCCACGGGATCCGGATCCCGATGGCGCGTTGACGCTCTTGGCCTCGTTGACGTTGCGCGCGCGCCGCAGGGTCGTTTTCGGTCTCTTCGCCGCGGCGCTCGTCGCGCTCGCTCTGGCGGTCGCCGCACGCCTCGCGCCGGCCGGCGCCGCCGCTCGGGACGCGCGTGCCGCGCTCTTCCTCGGCGCGGCGGAAGAGGCTCTCGAACGCGACGGCGAGACGCTGCGCCGAACGGCGGCACGGATTCACGCCGGGCGGGAATTCGCGGCGATCGCGGACGGGGGCGGCGCGGAAGTGCGTCCCGCGCGGCTCTTCTCGATCCTGGGGGAGTCGCTCCCGAAAGGTGCGGGCTGGGGCGCGGTCTTTTTCGACCGCGCGCGTCGCCCCGTCGCGTGGGCAGGCGAGGCCGCGGGACTCGAGGCCGAGCGCGGCGCGGCGACATCGGGATTCGTCACTTCTTTTCACGTCACGCGCGTGTTCCTCGGCTGGGTGGCGCCCCGGGGCGAGCGGGGGGCGCGCGGGACGCTCGTCGTCACCCGGCGCTATCCGACGGGAATCCTGCGGCCGGATCTCACCGAGTTCCTGGCGCTCGCGGACGGCCCGACGCGCCTCAGGCTGCGCGTAGCGGCCTCCGAGAGGCGCGACCGGCTGCTCGAACTCTCCGTGGAAACGTCCGACCCAGAAGTTGCGGAAGAGGAGGCGCGGCGCACGAGCGCCCTCAGACCCGCTGTCCTTCTTGCGGTTCTCACGGCGGCCCTCGGGTTCGCGGCTAAGAGCCCCGCGACTGGCGTCGTTGCCGCCCGGTTCGCCCTCCTGCTTGGAACGCCGCTCGGCGCCTCGGGCGCCTTCGCTGTCGGATGGGATCCGGCGCCGCTCCTCGGGCTCTTCGGGACGCCGGCGGACGTGTTCCTCACAGGCGTCGCGGCGCTGGTTTTCGTGCGGGCGCTCATGGGGAAAGCGCACGGGCGCGCCGGCGGGCCGCACGCCGCCGGGGTCATTCTCGCGATCCCCCTCGCCCTCGCGCCCGGCCTTTTCGGGCACGCCGCCGCTCTCGTCGCGCCGGGTCTCTTCGACACGCTGAGCCTCATCCCTCCCGGCCTGCCGGACTTTCTCGCTCAGACGGGCCTGCTCGCCCTCGCGTCCGCCGCGCTCGCGTGCGCGTCTCTTCTCCCGAAGCCTGGCGCCTCGAGGCGAAGCGCGCGCGCCGCGGCCGCGCTGGGGCTGGGCGCTCTCGTGGCCGCCTTCGCCTCCGCCGGGGCGCCGCTTCACGTTCCGTGTCTCGCGCTCGCGTCCGTCGCGCTCGTGTTCGCGCTGGCGGGGCGGGCCCGCCCGTCACCCCAGACCGATCTCCTGTCCCGGGCCGCGACCGCTGTGTTCGTCCTCGGGGCGGCGACGCTCCTCTTCGCGGCGGGTCTCGCGGACGGCCGCCTCCGCCACGCGGACGCGGCGATCGCCAGGGCCGAGGTCGTCGCTCGAGGAGACGGCGCCGCCGTGCGAGCGGAATCCGTGCGGCGCTGGGAGCGCCGCGTCGCCTCGCCGTCCCTGGAGCCGTGGCTGCCGGCGGGGGAGCGCACGCAGCGCGACGACCTTGCCCGCGCGCTCTGGGTGCGAGGCGCCGACGAGAGCTTTCCCGAGCTCGGTGACACGCTCACGATCCGGAGCCCGCTCGGCGCCACGGTGTCGTCGTTCGGCGTGATCCGGCCCGGGCGCCGCGCGGCGGATCTCGTCTCGCCGGCCGTGATTCCCGCGGCGTTCCCGGCCGAGTTCCGGCACGTGCCCTGGCCGCGCGAAGTCGACCGGGATCCGCTGCTGTCGGCCGTCGCCTCGCGGGACGTGCCCGACCGCGTCGCCGTCGAGCGGCTGGAATGGGACGCCGCTGGCCGGGTGACGGGACAACGCGGCGAGGGTGTCGAGATGCCCGACAAGATCCTGAACCGCGCCCGCCGTTCGGGGGAGGCCGTCGAGACCGTCCCGACTCCGGACGGGCTGCGCCGCGTGCACGTCCGGGCCGCCGCCTCTGGTTTCACCGGATTCGCGGCTCCGGCTGATTCGCCCCTCGCGGTGACGGGAGCGGCCGTGGCGGCGGGAGAGGCAGCGCTCGTCATCCTCGTTCCGCTCCTTTTCGCCGGCTCGCCGGGGCGGGGTGTCGCGCTCCGCTTCCCACGGCGCTTCTTCGCGACGTTCCGGGCCCGGCTGGTCGCGCTCGTCCTGGTCTTCGGCGCCCTTCCGCTCGCCCTCAGCGTCGTGTTCGTGAGGATCGCGCTCGAAGGCCACGCGACGCGGGAGACGGCGCGGCGCTCGCGCGACGTGGTTTCCGAGGGGAGGCGCCTGCTGGAGGGAGACGAGACCGTCGGAGCCGTTTCGCCGGAAGGCGCGCTGAATCGCGCTGCCGCGGTCATCGGCTGGGACCTTCTGCGCTATCGCGACGGGACGCTCGTCGCCGCGTCGCGCGCGCTGCCCGTCGCGGCGGAAGTGGCGCGCGAAAGGCTCGCCTCCCCGATCGCGCAGGAGCTCGCGGAAGGGCAGCCGTCGGCCTTCGCGTCGCGCGGCGCGCTCGCAGCCGGTGCGCCGCGCGTCGTGGAGGCGGCAGAGACCGTGTCGGCGGACGGGCGCGAGGCGCTCGCGGTCGTCGTCGCCGAGGACGAGGCCGTGCGGTCGGCGGCCGACGCGCTGCTTCTGCTCTCCGTGGCGGTCGCGCTCGCGGCCGTGGGCCTCGGCGGCCGGGCGGCGCTCACGCTGGGGGGGCCGCTCGAGGAGCTCATCGCGGCCACGGCGAACGTCGGCGAGGGGCGGCCTCTGCCGCCGCTGGTGCGGCCGGCCAACGTGGATCTCGCGCGCCTCGTCGATGCGTTCACGGAAATGTCGGCGCGCGTCGAGGAGCGCACGGAATCTCTGGCCGAAGAGCGTGCCTCCGCCGTCGGCCTTCTCGGAAATCTCACGGCGGCCGTCCTGCTGTTCCGCCGGGGCGATGGAACTGTCCTTCTCGCGAATCCGGCGGCGGATCGCCTGCTGCCGGGAGGCACGCTGCCCGAGCGGCTCACCGGCGCCCGGTGGGCACCGCTCCGCGCGGCTCTCGGGGAAGCGGCCGTGCGCCCGTCGCCCTACGAGATGCGCGTGACCATTCCGGGTGCCCTGGGCGAGCGCTTCTTTCGCGTGGCGATCGTCACGCTCCCGGGAGAAGAGCGCGCGCCGCGCGTGATCCTGCTCCTCGAAGACCTCACGGACTTCCTCCGGGCCGACAGGCTCGCGGCGTGGGTCGACGCCGCCCGCTCGATCGCGCACGACATCAAGAACCCGCTCACGCCGATCCGGCTCGCGGCCGAGCGCCTCCGGCGTTTCGAGGCGAAGCGCGAGACGCCGCCGCCCGACGCGATCGGAGACGTCGCGGCGGGAATCCTCCGGCAGGTCGGAATCCTGACGGACCGTATCGGCCGGCTCGGGCGGTTCGGCGAGCCCGCGGCGGTGGAGCGGCGCGTGCTCGACCGGGCGGCCGTGGCTCTGCTCCTCGAAGAGGTCGCCGCCGACTTCCGGACGCACGGAACGCTCGCGATCGAGACCGAGACCGATCCGGACCTACACCCGTTCGCGGCGGATCCCTTCCTCGTCCGCGACGCCCTGACGAACTTCCTCGTGAACGCGGTCGAGGCGATCGGCGCCGCGCCCGGCCACCTCCGGCTCTCCGCCGGGAACGCGACGCTCGCCGGCGGCGCGTCCGCGGTGCGCTTCGCGTGCGCTGACGACGGGCCGGGGGTGCCGGACGATGTCGCGGGGAGGCTCTTCGAGCCCACGTTCTCGACGAAATCCCGCGGCTCGGGAATGGGCCTCGCGGCCGTGCGGCGGGCCGCCGAACACCACGCGGGAAGCGTGTTTGCGCACCCGCGCGCGGGCCGCGGGCTCGTCGTGGGCTTCACGCTGCCCGCGCTATCATCGTCGCCGTGACTCACCCGGCTCCTTGCCGGCGCGGCGCGCTCGCCGCGGGCCGTACGGTTGTCCGGTCCTTCACCGGAATCCTCGTCGCCTCGCTCCTCCTCGCGCCGGCCTCGTGCCGGAAGACACGGACAGAGCCCCGGCCGGACAAGTCGCCGGCCCTCTCGCGCGGTGACGCCCTCTTCCTCGCGGAAGCCCCGGCGTTCGTGCCGGACGACGTCGACGCCGAGCTCGGGTCGATGCAGATCGTGCGCCTCTACGTGCCCGCCGCGACGCTCTCCCGCAGCGGCGCCGTCAAGCCCTTGCCGCCGCCTCCCACGCCGCTCAAGCGGCCGTTCGTGCTGACCGTTCTCGGGGAGGAGGGCGCGGCGGCAAGCCTCGCCGGTCGCGGGCAGGCGGTGGGCGCGGAGTGGGCGCGCTCTCTCGCCCCGATCCTCGAGAACGCCAGGAGCTGGGGTCGGGTGGAAGGCGTTCATTTCCACCTCTGGCCGTCGCCCGAGCTGGCGAAGGATCTCGGCGCGGGGCTCGCCGCGGTCGGCCAGGCTCTCGGCGTTCCGGTCTCCGTCACGCTTCCCCCTTCGGGGCAGCCGGAAAAGTGGAAGCCGCTCGCCGGTGCGGCCAGCGAGGCTCTCGTTCTGGCGTTCGGACGGCGGCCGGAGCTCGGAGGCCAGATCGTGAGCGACTGGCCCGAAGAGATGGCTCGTGAATTTCCGCTTCCGTTCCGGCTGCTCGTGGTCTTTGGCGGATACGGCCGCACGGGGGACGGGACGGCCTTCGCCGGTCGCATCCTGCCGGACGGAAGGATCGACGAGTTCTCCAAGGACCACGCTCTCGACTTCGATTTCGGGCAGGTGTTTTCCTCCGAGCCCGGGACTGTCTACATCTTCAAGCCGAGGGCGGGGACGAGGGGCTCGTCCCTCGCCGCGGACGGCGGTTACGCACGCTTCCAGTTTCTGACGATCGCCGATGGGCTGCGATTCCTGACGAGTGCGGGGCGATGGTCCGTCCCGAACCTCCGGGGACGGGTCTTTCTCGTCGAAGGCGTGCCGAAGGACGGCCACCTCGTGGGCTACCCGGCGGTGCGGGCTCTCCTGACCGGCAAGCCGCTCGAGCCCCGGCTCGAAGTCCATGCGATTCCGGGCGAATCGGGGCGCGGCTACACCGAGTTCGCCGTTCGCGCCACGAACGCGGGCCCGACGCCGACCGACCTCTCGCATTACAACAATTGGATTCAGATCCGGGTCGCAGGCGGCACCGTGGCGCTCGTGAAGCCGGGGGACTTCGACCGGTACGAGCAGCTCACCTCCGAGGCCGACGGGTACAAGCCCACGAGTTCGAGCGGGGCGGTCGTGTGCCGGCTGTTCGAGAACATCTTCGCGCCCGGCGAGAGGAACCAGTCGGGTCCGATTCGCGTGGCCGGAACGCATCCGCGCGTTTTCCTCAGCTGGCACCTAACGCTGCCCGACGGGAAGGTGACGGGCGGGCCGGAGATCGAGACGACTCTGACGGCTCCCACCGCCGCCGCCACGGCCGCTCCGAAGCCGAGGCTTCGCGGGCGCCGGCGCTGATCGGCTCGCCGACGAGCCGGTGTTTTCTCGAGCGGTGAAGGGGGTCGGGGGGAAACACGACCGTGTTTCTCCCATCGCTCGCAGTCGCTAGCCCGCCCATCCCCGGTGAGACCGCGCAGCGGTCAGCGGACTAGCCAGCCGCGCTCTCCCGCGGCCTGCTCGGCGAGCCGCACGGCGAGGAGGGCCCCCGCACGCCTCAGATGGTCGGCCGCGAGCGTGAGCGCCACGCGCCGGCCCGACGCCTCGCACCGGAGGAGCAGCGTCTCGTCGCGCCCGGCCGATTCCACGGGGCCGGAGAGATCCTCGGGGTCGACGACGTCGAACGCGTGCTTCTGCGCGCGGAAGCTCGCGAGAAGGCCGCTCGCCTCCGGAGCATCCCCGCCGAGGCGCAGCTCGATGCGCAGGAAATGGCCATGAAAGACACCGCTGCGAGCCGAGAGAATCGTCGTGGGGATCGGCCGTCCCAGGAGGGCGGCCATGTCGTCCGCGACGCTCTTTTCGAACGCGTGAGAGTCGGGCGGCACCCAGAAATTGAAGGCCCCCTGCGTTTCGAGAACGTCCTTCGGAAGCGGCTGGAAGGTCGCGAGCGCGAGGGCCTGCTGAAAGAGCTCGTCGAGCGCGGTCTTGCCGAGCTCGCTCGTGGGCCGATCGATCGCGGCAGTGATTCCGGTGACGGGCGCGAGCGTCTCGACGAGACGAATCGTCTCGGCCAGGACGAACGCGACCGGATGCGGCGTGAGAAACAGGTTTCCGGACGGCAGCGTTCGCGACTCATCGCCCTCCGACGGGACGACGAGCGCTTGGCCGTTGCGGACACCCGAGAGGTCGATCGCGAGGGCGCCGTCCGCTCTCGTCGAGAGGAAACGCGCCGTCTCGGCCGCGCTTCCGCACAGGAAGGCGATACGGCTCGTCTCGAGAGCGTCGTCGGTCAGAGGGGCGACAAAGGCGACTTCATCGTCGGCGGCGGCAAGGAGGCCCGTGTCGCCCGCGGCCTGGTGAAAGAGATGCACGCGCGACGCCGGGAACTTCCGTTCCGTGAGGACGGCGCGTACGTCGCGGCCGAGAAGCGTCGTCGGCTCGACGATCGCGACGGAAAAGGAAGGGCCTTCCGGGCGAGAGGCCGCGGTCACGCCGCTGTTCCCTTCGGACGCCCGCGGAGCAGGCCGAAGAGGCGGACGGCAGGAGCGGACGCGGCGTAGAGAGAAAGAGTCGAAGCAAGGGCGTACTGGCGCAGGACCCAGAACACGCCGAAGACGAGCACGAAGGCGGGAACGATGAGCACGGCGCGCCGGGACCTGAGATCGATGTCCTTGAAGGAGCGATACCGAAAAGTCGAGACCATCAGCCACGAAAGGATGGCGGTGACGGCCAAGAAGCCCGCCTTGATCTCGTACGCGGGGGAGTCGGAGAGCACCCAGATGAGGCCGCAGAGCGCCCCGGCTGCCGAAGGAATCGGCAGCCCCACGAAATAGCGCTTGTCTACGACGTGGATCTGGACGTTGAAGCGCGCGAGGCGGCACGCGCCGCAGACAACGAAAAGAAACGAGACGAGCAGGCCGGCCCGGCCGAAGTCGATGAGGCCCCAGCGGTAGACCAGGAAAGCCGGGGCAACGCCGAAGGAGACGACGTCGGCCAGCGAGTCGAGCTGTTCGCCGAAGGCCGACGTGGCACCGGCCCATCGGGCGACGCGGCCGTCGAGGCCGTCGAGGATCGCCGCGGCGAAGATGAGCATCGCGGCGTAGTCGAACCGCCCTTTGACGGCCTCATCCAGCGACAGGTAGCCGCAGAACACGTTGGAAACCGTGAAAAGGGCGGGCAGCACGTACACGCCCCGGCGCACGCCGCGCCGCGGCGGTGGAGGGGCTTCGCCCAAGGGCGGGCCTAGTGGGCCGAGACGCGCGCGCGGTGCTCGCGCACGATCTCTTCCATCCGGTCTTTCAGGTGCAGCTTGTGTTTCTTCAGACGCTTCTCCTCGATCTCTTCGTCCGTGGAGAGGAAAGTCTTCGAGGCGAGCTCGGCGAGCCGCTTCTCGTGGTCGTGGTGATCACGTAGAAGAGAGCGAAATTCCTCGTTCTGGCTCTCGAGCTCGTGCTTGAACTCCTCCGTCATGGTCTGCATCGACACCTCCTCGGGTGAGATCGGTCAGTGCCCGGAGTCTCCCTTCATGGCCGGGGGGCCGTCAAGGCGGCGCGGCCCCGAAAATTTCCGGACCATGACGAGAGCGTCCTCTCCGTCGAAGTAATAACGCGCCCTGCGCCCGGTCTCGGAGAACCCGAGGCCCGCGTAAAACGCATGGGCCGGCTGGTTCGAGACGCGCACCTCGAGGTACATCTCCTCGGCGTCGACGCGGGAGGCGAAGGCGAAGACCTCGTCCATGAGCGCCGAGGCGACGCCCTGGCGGCGAAAGGCCGGCGCGACGGCGATCTTGTTCACGTGAACTTCGCCCCCCGCGAAGGCGCAGAAGACATAGCCGGCGAGAGTGCCGCCGTAGAGGGCCACGCGGTTGAAGCGCCAGGGGGCCCCGATCTCCACCTCGAAATAGTCGCTCTTCCAGGGCACCGGAAACGAGAGACGTTCGAGGCTGTCGATCCCGTCGAGGTCGGCGTGGCGCGCGTCCCGCAACGTCAGGAGTTCGGGGAGGGCGCTCACCTGGTTTCCAATGCCTCCAGGCGAGCCCGCTTTTCCTCGGCGGCGCTCGGCCTTCCGTAGACGACGCCGGGCGAGCCGAACTCGTCGCGCGCGGCGATTCGCCCGGCGGCGGCGGCGAGCGGCACGTCTTCCACGCCGAGATCCACGACGGAACGCCCCCGGACGGCGGCGCCGGCCTCGACCTCGGGCCTCGGACGCGGAGGCATCGCGTCCGCGACGCGGCCTCCCGTGCGCAGGGCCGCGTGCACGTCGCCCCGGCCAGCGTCGAGGACGAACACGGCGTCCGCGGGCTCGGGCCTTGCTTCGTGCGCGGCGGCGAACGTGGGCACGAGGACGAGAGGAATGCCGCGCCCTCGCGCGAGCCCGCGCGCGAACGCGAGCCCCGCGCGCAGTCCCGTGAAAGAGCCCGGGCCGGACAACACCGCGATGCGCCCGAGATCACCAACCGTCTGGCCGGCGTCGGCGAGGAGAGCCCCGAGCGCGATCGGAATGCTTTCGGCGGCGTTCGGAGAAAGGGGCCGGATCCTTTCGGGGCCGTCACCGCCTCCGATTGCCAGAGACGGGAAAGGCGAGGCCGTGTCGAGCGAAAGGATGAGCATCCGCCGCCTCTGCGCGATGCTAGCATCCCGGCCTCCACATGCGCGCGACGCCCATGCTCGAGCAGTACTGGGCTCTCAAGCGGGAGGCGGGAGACGCCCTCCTTCTTTACCGCCTCGGCGACTTCTACGAGATGTTCTTCGAGGACGCCGCGTACGCGGCGCCTCTCCTCGGCCTCGTCCTGACCGCCCGCCACAAGGACAGCGACGTCGAGGCCCCGATGTGCGGCATCCCGCAGCACGCGCTCGAGCCGTACCTCGCCAAGCTCGTCGCGGCCGGGAGGAAGGTCGCGATCAGCGAGCAGACGGAGGCGCCGGCGAAGGGCCGGACCCTCGTAGCGCGGAAGATCGTCCGGATCGTGACGCCCGGCACGATCGTGGACCCGGAGCGCCTCGACGCCCGGCGGCCGAACGAGATGGCGGCCGTCACCTGGAACGGCGACGGCGCGGCCGTGTCCACGCTCGATCTCTCCACGGGCGATTTCGCGGTCGTGAAGCTGCCCGATCGGGCGGCCCTCACGGAGTGGCTGCTGCGCCGCGTGCCCCGGGAGCTCGTCGTCTTTCCGTCCGACCGGACCGCCGCCGAGTTGCTCGTGGCGTCGCTCGCGTCGTCGGGTGCCGAGGCGCCCGCACTCTCGCCACTGAGGGACGAATCGCCGCGTGGGGCCGGGGCGGTGGACCTCTTGAAGCGGCACTTCCGCACCGCGACGCTCGAGCCGTTCGGCCTGACCGGCGCGGGCGCGGCCGCCGACGCGGCGGCGGCGTTGCTGTCGTACGCGCGGGCCACGCAGCGCGCCGACTGCGACCACGTGCGCTCGCTGCGCTCCGAGGCGCCCGACGACGGGCTCGTCGTCGACGCCGTGACCGCCGGACACCTCGAGCTGTTCCGCGCGGCGCGCGACGGCGGCCCGAAGGGGACACTCTTCTCGCTCCTCGATCGCACGGGCACGTCCTTCGGCGCGCGTGCCCTCCGCAGGCTCCTCGAAAGGCCGCTCGGCCGCCGCGCCGGCATCGAAGCGCGGCTCGATGGCGTCGAGGAGCTCCAGGAGGACGCGGCGCGCCTCGAGAGCCTCGCCTCGGCGTTCCGCGAGATTCCCGATCTCCCACGCCTGCTCGCGCGCCTCGCGGTCGGCGCCGGCTCGCCGCGCGACCTGGCGGCGCTCGGCGACGGCCTCGTGCGTGCGGGCCGTGTCGTCGCCCATCTCGGCGCGGCGCGCGCGTCGATCCTCGCGCCGGGCGGCGAAGCGTCGGCCGAGGGCGTGCCGTTCGCCCTGGGTGAGTCGATCGCGAGGCGGGTCGTGTCCGAGCCGCCGCCTCACGCGAGGGAGGGCGGAATCTTCCGCGACGGCGTAGATTCCGCCGTGGACGAGGTGCGCGCCCTGCGGCGCGAGGCCGCGTCCATCCTCGCGCGCATCGAGGGGGGAGAGCGCGCCCGACGCGGCATCGCGACGCTTCGCGTCAAGTTCAACCAGGTCTTCGGCCACGTCTTCGAGGTGCCCGCCTCGGCGCGGTCGCGCATTCCCGAGGACGCGCTCAAGCGGCAGACGCTCGCGAACGTGGAACGCTACGCGACGCCCGAGCTCGTCGAGGTGGATGAAAAGCTCCGCTCCGCCGACGCGCGCCTCGAGGCCCGCGAGCAGGAGCTGTTTCTCGGGCTCGTCGCGGAGGTCGTCGCCGACTCGTCGCGCATCCTCGGGGCATGCGCGCGCCTCGGCCTCCTCGACGCGCTCGTCTCCCTCGCACGCACGGCGCTCTCCGGCGGCTGGGTGCGGCCGCGCGTCGTGGACGAGCCCGTGCTCCTCGTCGAGGGCGGCCGACACCCCGTCGTCGAGGCGCTGCGCCCGCGCGAGCCCTTCGTCCCGAACGACGCGGCGCTCGGGGGCGACGGGGAGCACCTCGTCGTCCTCACGGGCCCGAACATGGGCGGCAAGTCGACTTACCTGAGGCAGAACGCGCTTCTCGTCCTGCTCGCGCACGCGGGCTCCTTCGTGCCCGCTCTTTCGGCCACGATCGGTCTCACGGACCGCATCTTCACGCGCGTCGGTGCCTCCGACTCGCTCGTGCGGGGCGAATCGACGTTTCTGGTGGAGATGGCCGAGACCGCGCACATCCTGAGGCACGCGACCGCGCACAGCCTCGTCATCCTCGATGAGATCGGGCGCGGCACGTCGACGTTCGACGGGCTTTCGCTCGCGTGGGCGATCGCCGAGCATCTCCACGATCAGGGGATCCGGCGGGTGCTCTTCGCGACGCATTACCACGAGCTGACGGAGATGGCCCTCGTCAAGCCGGACGTGAAGAACCGCACGATGACCGCGAAGGAATGGAACGGCGAGGTCGTTTTCCTGCGCAAGGTCGCCGACGGCACGGCCGACCGCTCGTACGGCGTGCAGGTGGCGCGCCTGGCGGGCATCCCGGAAGGCGTGCTTGCGCGGGCGCGCGAGATCCTCGGCAATCTCGAGCGTCAGCAGATGGACGTCGGCGGGCGGCCGCGCCTCGCCGAGCATGCGGGCGAACCGCCTCCCAGGGACGCGCAGCTCGACCTCTTCCGCGGCCAGGGCGAGCTCGTTCTCGACGCGCTCGGACGCATCGACGTGGACCACGTCACGCCGCTCGCCGCGCTCCAGCTCCTGGCCTCGCTCCAGCATCGGCTGCGGGGGGAGGAATGAAGAAAAGAAAAGAAAATCTTGCTTCGGAAAAGAGAAGAGAAGAAAAGAAAGATTTCTTAGAAGGTGAATAGGGGAGTGGCTGCCGCACCCGCGTCACGATTCGTGGTCGGCCTCTCAGGTCCTTCGCTGTCTGCCGAAGAGCGCGCGCTTCTTGCCGCGCTCCGACCTCTTGGCGTTCTCCTTTCTAAGCAAAATCTTCTGTCGGCTCCACAGGCTGCTTCGCTGCTGGAGGTGCTTAGGGGGCTGTATTCGCCCGCGCCTCTCCTCTTCGTCTCTCAGGAAGGCGGAAGCGAGGATCCGATTGGCCCGCTTCTCGGGACTCCGTGCGCCTCGGCCGCCGCGTGCGCGGCGGCCGGAACGGACCGCGTGCACGAGAACGCATACCTCATGGGGCGCGCGGCACGGCTCCTGGGCTTCGACGTGGATCTCGCGCCGGTGCTGGATCTCGCGCAGCCGGGCACGGGGGCCGTCGTCCTCGAAGGGCGCTGTTTTGGATTTCACGCCGAGGACGTCGTGCTCTCGGGAATGATGTTCCTGCACGGCCTCGCGCGTGCGGGCCTCGCGACCGCGGTGAAGCATTTCCCGGGACTCGGGCGCGCGGGTGTGGACACCCGCCTCGCGCGCCCGGTCGTTGACGCCCACGACGTGGACCTCATGGTGACCGACGTCGCGCCCTTCGCGAAGCTGGCTCGGGGTGCGGACGGTGTCGTCGTGGGCCACGCGGCGTACCCGGGCTTCACGGGTGACGACACGCCCGCGTCCCTTTCGCCTAGGCTTCTCGGCGTCCTGCGCGGCTCCGTGCGCTTCGGGGGCGTCGCGTTCGCCGATGATCTCGCGAAGGGCGCTCTCGACGGGACGCTTCCCGAGCGCGCGGAACGGGCCGCTCTCTCAGGTTGCGACGCGCTCATCGTCTCGGCTCCGAGCGACGTGTGGGAAGAGTGCGCAGCGCGCGTCGCGGCCCTCGGCGACGACCCGGCGCGCGACGTCCGCTTCGCGGCGCTTCGCCGCCGCGTCGCGGACGCGCCGCGGCCGCGGTTCGACGAGGAAGCCTGGAAAAAGCTGGCGGAGGAAGCCTCTGCCTTCAGCGAGCTCCTCAGCAAGCCCAGGCCCAAGAGAGAAGAGAGAGATTTCTTCTAGAAGGGCACGTCGTCGTCTGCGTCGCCGCCGGCCGCGGCGTCAGGCACGGCCGGAGTCGACGCTCCGGACGCGCTCGCGCCGTCGGGGCGGCCGCCCAGCATCTTCATGTCGCGCGCCTTGATCTCGGTGGCGTAGCGCTTCTGGCCCGACTCCTTGTCGTCCCAGGTGCGCGTCTGGAGCGTGCCCTCGATGTAGACGAGGCGTCCCTTGGACAGATAGCGCTCACAGATGCTCGCGAGCTTGTCGAATGCGATGACCGTGTGCCACTCGGTCTTTTCCTGTTTCTGCCCGCTGGCGCGGTCGTTCCACGTTTCCGTCGTGGCGATGCGCAGGCGGGCGATGGGCACTCCGCCCGTCGTCGCGCGCATCTCCGGGTCGGCGCCGAGGTGTCCGATGAGGATGACCTTGTTCACGGATCCAGCCATGGAAATCTCCTCCGATCGGCCCGGATCCTACAATCCCTCCGGCTTGAGCGACACGCGGAAACTGGTCCGGTCGACCTGGGGCATTACCGCGTGGACGGCCGTCTCCCGGGTGGCCGGCGTCCTGCGCGACGCGACGATCGCGCGGTTCCTCGGCGCCTCGGCCCTGTCCGACGCCTTCTACACGGCGTTGCGCCTCCCGAACACGTTCCGCGCGATCGTGGGGGAGGGCGGCCTGCCTGGGGCGTTCGTCCCCATGGCGAAGAAGGTCGAGCGCGAGCGGCCGGGCGAGGAGGGCGTCTACGCGGGCCGGATGCTCGTCCTCCTCGTCTGCGTCCTCGTCGGCCTCGTGGCCGCCGGCATCCTCCTTGCGGAACCGATCGTCGCGCTCTTCGCGAGCGGCTTCAAGACGACGCCCGGAAAGTTCGAGCTGACGGTCCGGCTGACGCGCTGGATGTTCCCGTACATCCTCCTCGTCTCCGTGGCCGCCCTGCTCGAGGCCTTCCTGAACTCCAAGGGCTTTTTCCAGCTCTCGGCGGCGACCCCCATCGCGTGGAACCTCGCGATCGTCGCGGCCGCATGGGCCCTCGCGCCCGCGGGCGTGTCGCCGGTCGCGGCGCTCACCGTGGGCGTTCTCGTGGGCGGTTTCCTCCAGATCGCGCTGCAGGGGCCGGCGGTGCGGCGACTCGGCCTGCGCTTTGTGGGCTCGCCCTTCCGCGACGCGGAAGTGAAGCGCACGGCGCTTCAGATCGCGCCCCGCCTCTACGGCTACGGCGTCGGGCAGCTCTCGTTCCTCGTGTCGACCCGGACGCTCGCCTCTCTCGGGGACGCCTTCGTGACGTACAACTTCTGCGCGTGGCGCGTCACGGACTTCGTCCTTGGGGGTTTCGTCGTCTCGATCACGCGGGCGATCCTGCCGTCGCTCTCGGACCAGGCGCTCGAGAAGGACCGGACGGCCTACCGTGGCACGATCGCGTTCGCGCTACGGCTCATCGGCTTCATCACGATTCCCTCGACCGTAGGGCTCGTGCTGCTTGCGACGCCGCTCATCGACGTCGTCTTCCGGCGCGGGCGCTTCGGAACGGAAGACGTGGACAAAACGGCCCTTGCGGTCGGCTTCTTCGCGCTCGGGCTGTTCGCGGCCGCGGGCGTGAAGATCCTCACCCAGGCGTTCTACGCCCTCCACGACACGCGCACGCCGGTCTTCGTGGCCACGTTCGATCTCGCCGTGTTCTGGGGGCTCTGTGTCGCTCTCGCCGGGCCGATGCGCCACGCGGGGGTCGCGCTCGCGACGGCGGCGGGCTTCTGGATCAACTTCCTCGCGCTTCTCGCCCTCCTCAGGAAGCGGCTCGGCAGGCTCGGAGGACGCGCGATCGGAGTCGGGCTGCTTCGGCTGGTTCTCGCGAGCCTCGGGATGGGAGCGATCGTGTGGGCGGTCTCGGAGAGGCTCTTGCCGTACCGGATGGCCTGGGGCCTGCCGCTCAGAATCGGATGGGTGGGGGCGGTCGTCTCGCTCGGCACGGTCGCCTTTGTCGCCTTCGCGAAGCTTCTCGGCGCGCCAGAAGTGGACGAGGTGCTCGGAGCGTTTCGAAAGAAGGGGGCGGCGTGAGCGCCTGCCGATGTTCGCGATTTCGGCGCGGTCAAGCTGAAAGGCGAGCCGAAGCTCCATCCCAGGGACCTCTGAGCCGTCGGAGAGGGCCTCAGAGGACCTGGATCGGGACCGGGGCGAAGCAGAGAACGAAGATGAGAAGGACGCCCGCCGCGACGAGCTTGCGTCGGTCGTCTAGCGGTTCGGCCTCGTTCGTGACCGGCGGATGGCGGATGCCGGTGACGAGCGTGAAGAGCACCCACACCCACCAGCCCGGCCACTTCAGCCCAAGGACCGCGAGGACGACGAGGAGCGGCAGCGCGAGGACGCGCTGCAAGCGGCCGAAGACGGCGTAGACCGCGTGTCCGCCGTCGAGCTGCCCGAGCGGGAGCAGGTTCAGCGCCGTGACGAAGAGCCCGAACCACGCGGCGAGGAGGACCGGATGCTCGACGACGTCCATGCTCGTATACGTCGTGCCTGCGAAGAGCTTCTGGAAGAGCTGGACGAGGATCGGGTACTGGAAGATCACGGTCCCTTCCGAGAGCGCGGGGGACGGATTGACCCGCGAGTGCGAGACGCCCCACGCGAGAAGGGGGACGGCCACGGCGAACCCGGCGATCGGGCCCGCCACGGCCATGTCGAAGAGCTGGCGCTTGTCGCGGATCTGCTCGCGGATGCGGATGAAGGCGCCCATCGTCCCGACGAGGGAGATCTGGGGCGGAAACGGGATGAAGTAAGGAGGCGACGCGTCGATGCCGTAACGGCGGCACATCAGATAGTGGCCGAGCTCGTGCGCCAGGAGGATGGCCAGAAGGGGAAGCGAGAACACGAGCCCTTCCTTGAAGAGCCGGGGATCGAAGAGAGAGGGCGCTCTCTCCATTCGAAGAAGAAGTGCCGGACGAAATCCGGCCGCGAACACGACGCCCGCGTACGTGGTCGTCAGGAACGTCGCCGCGAAGAGCAGTCCGTGGAGCCACCACCGCTCCTTCCGCCGCGGTACGGCGGCCGGCGCGCTCACCCAGACCTCGCTCATGAGGTCAGGAGGGCGTGCCAGAGGGGGGCGGGCCGGTGGGCGCGGCCTTCGCGGCCGGCTCCTCGGCCGGGCCGGTCATGTCGCGCAGCTCCTTGCCCGGCTTGAACCGGATCGTGAAGCCGGGCGGAATCTGCACTTCCTCGGTGGGGCGTTTCGGGTTGCGGCCGATGCCGCGTTTTCTGGGCTTCACGAGGAACACGCCGAAGCCGCGCAGTTCGATGCGCTCGCCGCGCGACAGCGCCTGGCGCAGCACGTCGATGATCGTCTCGACGGCTGTCGTCGCTTTCTGGCGCCCGACGCCGGCCGCCTCCGCGACCGCGTTGATGATGTCGTTCTTGATCACGTGCGGGAGAGTGTACCCGTCCTCGGGCATCTCGAGGAGGTCCGCGCCGCGCACGATCTGTGGAGGTCTCGTCAAATGGTGTGTAAACGAGCTCAGGCGGCGGCCTCCATTTTGGTCGTTGTAGGGCCATGACTCCGGTCTCTATGCGCTACAGCGCCCCGAAATTCCCATTGCAGGGGAATCAGGACGCCAATACTGCCCCCCCAGAGGTCCCCAATTTACTGATTAACCCGACTCCCTCCGTCCGCCCGATTGGGGCCAATTCCGACTTGCGCCCGGTCCATAATCTGGCTCGCGACCCGGCTTTCGCGATCGGCTCCTATCCCTTTGGCCGTGGCGTCGATGCGGCCTGACTAGGCCCGTCAGTCTGACAAACGTTATCGGACCGTCCGCAGAGAAACAACGCTGCTCTACTTAGACGATCGCGAAGAGGGCGACCTCTTGGAGGGCACCTTGCCTCCAGCGCGGCGCGCCTCGGACAACCCGATTGCGATCGCCTGCTTCGGGCTCTTCACCGTCTTGTCGGAGTTCCCCGACTTGAGCTCGCCGCGCTTCATCTCGTGCATCGCGCGCTCCACTTTCTCCGAGGCTTTGTTTCCGTACTTCACAGCCATGATTCGCTCCTTAGTGCTATTTTCAGCCACCTGAGGCGGCTCTACAAACAGAGCACGATGCGTGCCGCGGGGTGTGTCCGTCGCTCAACGTGGTGCCCGCGGGCACGTCGCTTGCGGTCTCCTCGTCGAGGGTGTGGGGCCTCAGAAGGAAGGAAAACAACATGTCTGCGGAAGGAAAGCCGATGGCTGTCTGGAAGGGACGAATCACCTTCGGGCTCGTAGGAATTCCAATCGTGTTGGTGCCGGCAGTCGACGCGCGCGAGCACATCGGGTTTCACCTTCTCCACCGGAAGGTGTAGGGGTGCAATGGGAATTGCGGCCCTACATAAAGGGGCTTCAGCCGCCGA
>OCTA010001189.1_pt1 | contig 24056 bp, 21 predicted proteins | sample 1538991 | NCBI WGS metagenome assembly OCTA01 (sample SAMEA3539302, study PRJEB22396) | soil metagenome | biome: tundra; feature: field; material: soil | place: USA | collected 2010-05 | depth 0.15 m | reverse complement strand
CCGCCGCCGGGCCGGCCGCCACGGAAGCCGCCGCCGCCGCCGCCCGGCCGCCGGTCGCGGTCGAAGTGGCGGGGGCGGTCGTCGCGGCCGCCGTCTCCCTCGCCCGCCACCACCGCCGCCGTGAGGCCAAGGCGCTCGATTTCAGCGGCGCTCTCCTCGGGCGTGAGCGCCTGGCGGCGCGAGAGCTTGATCTTCCCGTTCACGGGGTCGATCGCGATGATCTTGACCTTGACCTTGTCGCCCATTTTCACGACGTCGGTCGTCTCGCGAACGCGCCCCGGCGCGAGCTCGGAAATGTGGACGAGCCCGTCCATGCCCGGGAGGATCTGGACGAAGCAGCCGTAGGGCTCGATGCGCATGACCGTGCCGAGATACTCGGTGCCGATCTCGGGGACGGTCGTGAGCTGGCGGATCGCCTCGATGCACTTCTCGGCTGTCCCGAGGTCGCTCGAGGCGACCGTGACGGTCCCGTCGTCCTGTACGTCGATCTTGCAGGTGTATTCCTTCTGGAGCGCGCGGATCGTCTTGCCGCCGGAGCCGATGACGTCGCGGATCTTCTCTTCGGGGACGGTGATCGTGAGCAGGCGCGGCGCGAACGCGGAGAGCTCGGGGCGCGCGGCGTTCAGCGTCTGCTCCATTTTGTCGAGGATGAAAAGCCGGCCGTGGCGCGCCTGCTCGAGAGCCTGCTGGAAGATCTGCGGCGTGATGCCGCCGATCTTGATGTCCATCTGGAGGGCCGTGATGCCCGTGCGGGTGCCCGCGACCTTGAAGTCCATGTCGCCGTAGTGGTCTTCCTGCCCGGCGATGTCGGTCAGGACGGCGAACGCGTCGCCTTCCTTCACGAGGCCCATCGCGACGCCCGCGACCGCGCCCTTGACGGGGACGCCGGCGTCCATGAGCGCGATCGAGCCGCCGCAGATCGTCGCCATTGAGGACGAGCCGTTCGACTCGAGGATGTCGGACACGACGCGGATCGTGTACGGGAATTCCTTCTCGTCCGGCAGGACCGCCTGCAGCGAGCGCCACGCGAGGCGGCCGTGGCCGATCTCGCGGCGGCCGGGGGAGCCGAACCGCTTGACCTCGCCGACGGAGAACGGCGGGAAGTTGTAGTGGAGGAGGAAGGCGCGCTCGGACTCGCCCTCGAGATCCTCGATGAGCTGCGTGTCGTCGGACGTGCCGAGCGTCACCGTGACGAGCGCCTGTGTCTCGCCGCGCGTGAAGAGCGACGAGCCGTGCGTGCGCGGGAGGACGCCCGCTTCGATCGAGATCGGGCGGATCTGATCGAACGCGCGCCCGTCGAGGCGCTTCCGTTGCTTGACGATCGTCTCGCGTGTGAGCGTCTCGACGAGCTCCGACAGGGCGCGCTTGGCGAGCTTGCGCGTGTCAGGCTGGTCCTCGGGGATCAGCTCGACGCCGTATTTCTTGACTTCCTTGATCTTCGCGTACGACTCGATCTTTCCGGGATGCGTGAGGGCCTCCATCATCGGGCCCTCCCACTGCTTGCGGACTGCGGCGGCGAATTCCGCAGGCACCGGCGAGGGCGATTTGAAGGGCGCCTTGACGACGTTCCGGCGCGCGGCCATCTCGCCGATGGCGGCGACGATCTTCCGGACCTGCTCGTGGCCCTTCAGGATGGCTTCGAGCATCACGGCCTCGGAGACTTCCTTCGCGCCAGCCTCGACCATGGAGACGGCGTCGTGCGTGCCGACGACGACGAGGTCGAGCTCGGACTCCTTGCGCTCCTTCGCGGTCGGGTTGAAGACGAAGCGGTCGCCGATCCTGCCGACGCGGACGGCGCCGAGGATGTGGTGGAAGGGAATCGTGTTGATCGCGAGCGCCGCGGCGGCGCCGTTGATCGCGAGGACGTCGGGGTCGTTCTCGCCGTCGGCCGAGAGGACGAGGCCCACGACCTGGGTTTCGTGGTTGAAGCCCTCGGGGAAGAGCGGGCGGAACGGCCGGTCGATCATCCGGCACGTGAGGATTTCCTTCTCGGTGGGGCGCCCCTCGCGCTTGAAGAAGCCGCCGGGGATCCGGCCCGCCGCGTACTGGTATTCCTTGTACTCGACGGTGAGCGGAAGGAACTCGATGTCCTTCGCTTCCTTCGCGTAGCAGGCCGTCACGAGGACGACCGTGTCGCCGCACTTCACGACGGCGGCGCCATCGGACTGCTTGGCGATCTTGCCGGTCTCGATCGTGAGCGAGCGGCCATCGAGATCGACGGTCAGGGTGTCGTGCATGGGCAATTCCTTTCGCGTGGCCCGGCCCGGCGGGCACGAGAGCTCAGGCCGCGGAATGCGGGCCGAGGCGTGCCGCCGAACGTGAGGGAAGAAGGACTACTTGCGCAGTCCGAGGCGTTCGATCAGGGCCCGGTACCGCTCCGCGTCACGCCTCTTCACGTAATCGAGCAGGCGGCGCCGCCGGCCGACCATCTGGAGGAGCCCCCTCCTCGAATGATGGTCCTTGGCGTGGGCCTTGAAGTGCTCGGTCAGCTCGGAGATGCGCTTGGAGAGGAGGGCGACCTGGACCTCGGGAGACCCGGTGTCGCTCTCGTGGCGCCGGTAGCTGGTGATCGTTTCTGCCTTCTTCGTGGTGAGCTGGGCCAATTTCGTTTTTTCCTTGAAGATCTCTAATTTTTCAGCCCGCGAAGTTTACCGGGACGCACTCCGGGCGTCAAACGTCACTCTCCGAGGACGATCTTCGGGCGGGCGAGCGCGAGGACGCCTCTCCCGAGCGGCTCGAGGATGCCGAGGGCGAGGAGCTCGCCGCCGGCCATGAGGCGCACCATCGGGGCGCCGGCGGCTTCGGGCGGGACGCGTACGGGCACGCCGTGCCCGCTCTTGATCTTCGCGGCTTCAGCAGGAGCGAGGGAGACGGCCGGGAACGGGAGCGGGATTTCCGAAAGTCCGAGCCAGAACGGCTTCGACTGGCGCTCCCCGGGCGCTAAGGCCTCGAGCTCGGGCAACGTGCGCGCGTCCTCGAGGCGGAAGGGCCCGATCGAGGTGCGGCGGAGCGACGCGAGATGGGCGCCTAGGCCGAGCGCCTTTCCGACGTCGTGGGCGAGTGAGCGGATGTACGTGCCCGACGTGCACGAGATGCGGAAGCGCGCGACGTCGCCCTCGAGCGCGAGAATCGTGAACTCGCGGACGGTAACCGTCTTGGGGAGGTCGGGCACGGCCTCGCCCTTCCGCGCCAGGTCGTAGAACTTCCTGCCTTCGAACTTTTTCGCCGAGAAGGGCGGCGGTGACTGCCGGATCTCGCCCGTGAACGAGCGGCAGGCCTCTTCGAGGCGCGCGCGCTCCGGGCGGGGATCGGGGTGCGGCTCTCCGGCCGGCGTCCCCTCCGTGTCGTACGTGTCCGTCGCGATGCCAAAGCGCATCGAGCCCTCGTACGCCTTCTCCCAGCCCGTGAGGAACGACTGGAGCCGCCCGGCCCGGCCCACGCACAGCACGAGAAGCCCGGTCGCGGCGGGGTCGAGAGTCCCCGTGTGCCCGATGCGGCGCGTCCCGAGAAGCCGTCGCGCCACGTCCACGACGTCGTGGGACGTGAGCTTCGCGGGTTTGTCGACGAGGAGGAGGCCGGACGGGCCTTCGGGGCGCGGCGGAGATCCCGTCACTCGGGCCCCGGCACGGCTTCTGACGCGGCTGCGGTTTCCACACCGGCGGCTTCCACGGCGGCGGCGACCTCCGGAACCAGCGTCGCCTTCGCCGAAGCGAGCGTGCCCGTCACGCGGCAGCCCGAGGCGTTGCGGTGCCCGCCGCCGGCGTGACGCGCGGCGACGCTCCGGATGTCCACGACGCCCTTGCTGCGGAGCGAACAGCGAATCTCTCCGTTCTCGCCCTCCCGAAGCAGCAGGGCGGCGCGCACGCCCTCGATGCCGCGCGCGCGGTTCACGAGCCCCTCCGTGTCCGAATCCTTCGCGCCGCTCTCGTCGAAGAAGCGGCGGGGCAGCTCGACCGTCGCGACCGTGCCGTCGGCGTGGAGCTCGAGCGTCCCGAGGACGAGAGCCTCGAGCTTCAGCGCCGAGAGCGGCGCGGCCTCGAAGAGGAACTCGTTCACCGGCCCGGGCTGCGCGCCTTCGGCCACGAGGCGCGCCCCGAGCGCGAGCGCCTTGGGCGTCGTGTTCGAGTAGCGGAACGAGCCCGTGTCGGAGACGAGCGAGATCCAGAGATTCGTCGCGATGTCCTGAGAGAGCGGCCACCCAAGGAGGTCGAGGAGGTCGGCCACGATCTCGCCCACCGCCGCGGCCGGGAGGTCCACGAGGTTGAGCACGCCGTAGCGCGTGTTGCCGGGATGGTGATCGACGTTCACGACCACCCCCGCGAGGAGATTCGGCCAGCCGGCGCGATCCGCGTCGGGGCACTCCATCGTGAGGAGCGCGTCCCAGTCCGAGGGCCAGTCGGCGGGCAAGGCGTCCGCCACGAGAACGCGTGAGATTCCGGGCATCTTCGAGTACACGGACGACCACGCGTCGCGCATCACGACGCGCGCTTCCTTGCCGGCGGCCTCGAGCGCGAGCGCGAGGCCGAGCGCCGACCCGAGGGCGTCGCCGTCCGGGTTGCGGTGGCCCGTGAGGAGGAACCGCTTCCCGGTCGCGAGGAGCTTCGCGACGTCCTCGTAGGCGGCGTCGACGGCCGCGTCGCGCGGCGTCATGAGGCGTCGGGCTCGCCCGGGAGCTTCGGGATCGAGCGCAGCAGCTCCTCGATGCGTGCGCCGCGCTCGAGTGTGTGGTCCTCGGCGAAATGGAGCTCCGGCGCGTAGCGCAGGCTGCAGTTCTTCCCGACGAGCGAGCGCAGGCGTCCCCGCGCATGGTTCAGGGCGTCCACGGTTTTCTTGAACTGTTCTTCCTCGCCGAAGACCGACACGAAGACGCGCGCCGAGCGCAGGTCGTCGGCCATGACGACGTCCGTGATCGTCGCGAAGCCGATCGCCGGGTCGCGCAGGTCCTCCCTCAGGAGGCGCGCCAGCTCCGCCCGCACCACGTCCCCGACCTTCTTCGGGCGCCTGCCCGGAGCCGCTGCGGAACGTCTCTGTGTTGCCATCTCGTACCTGCTTTCAGCCGATCGTTCCGGCCCCGAAGGAGCTTCCCGGCGCGCCGACGTCCCCGAACCCCACGAGCTCGTGCCGCTCGTTCGCGATCTCGGCCCCGTTCTCTTCCGCATAGGCCTCGATGAAATTGCGGATCCTCTGCAGCAGCGGCTCCAGAGCCTCCGGATCGGGCCCCACCGCGGCGATCCCGAGGCTCACGCGCTGCAGGAGATCCTGATGCGCGACCTCGGCGGCCGAGATCTCGAAGTCGCCGCGAAGGCGGCTCTTCAGCGGCCTCAGGAACGAGCGCTTCTCCTTGAGGCCCCGGCACCCGGGAAGATGAAATTCGAAAACCGTGATGGCGACGACCACGGACGCCTCAGGTCAGCGATCCCGCGAGCTCCTCGACGACGAACGCCTCGATGACGTCTCCGATCTTCACGTCCTGATAGCCCGCGATGCCGATGCCGCACTCGAAGCCCTGCTTCACCTCGGACGCGTCGTCCTTGAAGCGGCGAAGCGAGCCGACCTTGCCTTCGTAAATGACGCGGCTGTCGCGAATGAGGCGTACGGAAGCCGAACGCGGGATGACGCCGTCCGTGACCATGCAGCCCCCGATCGTCCCGATCTTCGGAACCTTGAACGTCTCGCGAACCTCGGCGTGCCCGCGGGTGACTTCCTTCTTGACGGTGTCGAGGAGGCCCGTCATGGCTTTCTTGATCTCGTCCGTGAGCGTGTAGATGACGGAGTAGAGACGGATGTCGATGCCTTCGTGGTCGGCGAGCTCCTGGGCCTTCTTCTCGGGCTTCACGTTGAACCCGATGACGATGGCGTCGGACGCCGAGGCGAGGAGGACGTCGTTCACCGAGATCGCGCCGACTCCGGAGTGCAGGACGCTGACCTTCACCTTCTCGGTGGAGAGCTTGCCGAGCGTCTGGACGAGGACCTCCTCGGAGCCGTGCACGTCGGCTTTCACGATGAGGGCGAGATCCTTCATCTCGCCTTCCTTCATCCGGTTGAAGAGCGAGTCGAGCGACATGCGCGAGGACTTCGTGAGCGATTCCTCGCGCTCCTTGAGTGAGCGGAACTGCGAGACCTGGCGCGCCTTGCCTTCGTCCTCGACGACCTGGAGCGTGTCGCCCGCGTTCGGGATGTCCTCGAAGCCCATGACCTCGACCGGCGTTGCCGGCGGCGCCTCGGCGACGCGCGCGGCGTGGTCGTCGAGCATCGCGCGCACCCGGCCCACGGCCGTGCCGGCGAAGAAGACGTCGCCGACGTGAAGAGTGCCCTGCTGCACGAGCACCGTCGCGAGCGTGCCCTTGCCGGCCTCGCGGCGCGCCTCGAGCACGACGCCTCGAGCGGGCCCCATCGCCACGGCCTTCAGCTCGAGGAGATCGGCCTGGAGCAGGAGCATCTCGAGGAGCTGGTCGATTCCGATTTTCTTCTTCGCGGAGATCTCACAGGCCACGACGTCACCGCCGAATTCCTCGACCAGGACACCCTTCTCGGCGAGCTCCTGCTTGACGCGCTGCGGGTTCGCGTCGGGCTTGTCGATCTTGTTGATGGCCACGACGATCGGCACTCTTGCGGCGCGCGCGTGGTCGATCGCCTCCAGGGTCTGCGGCATGACGCCGTCGTCGGCCGCGACCACGAGGACGACGATGTCCGTGGCCTTGGCGCCGCGCGAGCGCATCAGGGTGAACGCCTCGTGGCCCGGCGTATCGAGGAAGACGATGGGCTTGCCTTTCGCGACGACGCGGTAGGCGCCGATGTGCTGTGTGATGCCGCCGGCCTCGCCCTCGGCGACGTGCTCCTTGCGGATCGCATCGAGGAGCGACGTCTTGCCGTGGTCGACGTGACCCATGACGGTCACGACGGGCGCGCGCGGCACGCGCTCGCCGACGGCGGGCATCTCGGCCGACTTGGGCCGCGACAGCTCGGCTGCAGCCTGGTCGTTCGCGGTCTGCTGGCGCGAGAGCTCGAGCTCTTCCTCGAACGACACGACCGCCGCCTCGACGCCGAACTCCCGGGCGATCTCCACGGCCACCTTCGGGTCGAGCGGCTGGTTGATCGTCGCGAACACGCCGCGCGACAGGAACGACTTCATGAGGTCCTTCGCCAGGACCCCGAGCTTCTCGGAAAGCTCCTTGATGGTGACGCCTTCCGAGAGGAAGACGGGGCCCTCGGCCTTCTTCTTGACCTCGACGACCTCGCCGGTCTCCGTGGCCATCGTCTTCTTGCCGGCGCGACGCTGCGCGGACTTGGAAAGAGGCTTGGCTGCGAGCGCCTCGTCCGTTCCTTCGGCCGACGGCGTCGGGATGTCCTCGTAGGTGTCCTGTTTGTATGTGCCGAGGTACTCGCGCACGTCCTCTTCGAGCGCCGAGACCTCCTTCGTGCGCGGTTTTTTGGACGCGGTTTTCTTCGCGTCGTCCTTCTTGACGCCGAGGCCGGGCTTCGTGGCGTCCTTCTTCCGGCGCTCGGCCGTATCGGGCAGCACGGCGGGGGCCACGCCGAGCGGCGGGCGGCCGAAGGGTGGACGCGGTCCGAACCCGGGGCCCGAGGGACCGCCGGGGCGCGGGGCGAAGCCGGGGCGCGGCGGGAATCCGGGCCGCGGCGGCATGCCGGGGCGCGGTGGGAATCCGGGCCGCGAAAAGCCGGTTCCGGCGGGCGCGGCCGGCTGGGAGATGCGGGCGGGCCTCAGGGTGGCTGGACTCGGCGGCGCAGCGATGACCGCGCGGCCGAGTCCGCCGGCGCCGCGGAGCGGCAGTGCGGCGTTCGCGCCGGCCTGCGGGGGAGGGGAAGCGGTCCTGACGTGCGTGACGCCGGGCGAATGCGGTCCGGCGCTCGCGCCGTGGGACATCATCGCGTCGGGACGGAGAGCCGGTGCGGTTGGAATGGGAGCTACGGACGGACCCGGCGGAAAATCGCCCGTGCGCTTCAGGATGCGGCCGAGGGCACCGGCGGGCGCGGCGGGAGCCGGAGGCGGCGAAGTTTTCGGCACGACGGCCGGGGCGCTGACGCGGGCAGGCGGTGCCGCGACGGAGCGCCGGACGGCCGGGGCCGGCGTGTCGGCGGGGCGCGCCACGCGAACCGCCGGGGCCGCGGCCTGAGGAGGCGGAGTGAAGGGAGTGAACGCGACCGGAGGCGCGGCCGGGAGGGGAGCAGCGGGCGCGGGCTCGACGGAGGCCTCGGACGCCGACGCGGAGGGCGTCGCGGCTTCGACCTTCGGCGGAGCGGGCGACATTTCGGCTCCGCCGGCTGCGGCGGGAGAGGCGGCGGACGCTTCCGGCTCGAGAGCCGTCGCGGAGTCGCCCGCCTCGCCCTCTTCGGCGTCGAGGGAGCGCTCGACGATCTTGATGCGCTTCAACGCGGCGCGCTCGGTCCGCGCCTTGGCCGCCGAGGCGTTCGCCGCCGCGGCCGCGGCGGCGGCCGACGGGGCCTGCCTCACGATGAGCGATTTGGGCGCCTGCGTCTTGCCCATGAGGAGGGCCTGGGCGGTCGCGGGGTCGAGGACGGACTCGGCCGTCTTGACGTCGACGCCGATGCCCTGCAGAAGAAAGAGGACTTCCTTCGGGGGCTTGCCCATCATCTTGGCGAGCTGGGCGACGGTGAATTTGGCGGCTGTCGTCTTCAAGTCTGCGGGTCTCCCTCGGGGCCTTTCTCGCCCTCGGTCTCGGCCACTTCCTGGAACTCGAGGCCCTCGTCCGCGGCCTCCTCCTCTTCGGGCGCCTCCTCGAAGGCATGTGCCGTGTCCAGGACCGCGTCGCGCGCGGGCTTGTCGAGCGCGACCGAGGAGAGCGGATCGTCGCCCTCTTTGCCCTCGACTCCGCTCTCGGCGTCGAGGAGATCTCCGACGGTTGCGAAGCCCGCGGCCTCGAACGCCGCGGCGGAGGCGGCCTCGAGCCCGGGCACCTCGGAGAGGGCCGTGCCGCGGCGCTGCGAGGCGAGGAGCATCCGCTGGAGAGCCTGGGCGACCTCGGCCTTGACGGCCTGCTCGCTCTTGATCTCGATGCGGGCGCCGATCAGAGCCGCGGCGAGGCGGACATTCTGCCCGCGCTTTCCGATGGCGAGCGAAAGCTGGTCCTCTTCGACGATGCACTCGAGCGTGGGGACCGGCTCCACCGGCTCGCCGTCCGCGCCGGTCTCCGGCTCGGTCTCGTCGTCGGCCGGCATGGCCGAGACTCGCGTGATCTTCGCCGGGGAGAGCGCGTTCTGCGCGTACGTGATGAGGTCGTCGGAGTACTGGATGATGTCGATGCGCTCGCCGCGAAGCTCGCGCATGATGGCCTGCACGCGCGAGCCGCGCATGCCGACGCACGCCCCGACCGGGTCGACGTCCCTTTCGCGGGACGAGACGGCCACCTTCGCGCGGTCGCCGGGCTGCCGCACGCAGCCGCGGATGACGACGGTGCCGTCGTAGATCTCGGGGACCTCCATCTCCATGAGGCGCATGAGGAGCTCGGGCGCGGTGCGTGAGAGGATGATCTGCGAGCCCTTCGGGTTCTTGTGGACGTCCGCGAGCACGCCGCGCACGCGCTCGCCCTGGGTGTAACGCTCCGCGCGCGACTGGTGCTCGCGCGGGATTGCCGCTTCCGTGCGCCCGAGGTCGACGATCATGTCGCCGCGCTCGAACCGCTTGACCGTGCCTGTGACGAGCTCGCCGAGCTTTGGGAAGTATTCGTTGTAGATGTTGTCGCGCTCAGCCTCGCGGACCTTCTGATAGAGGACCTGCTTGGCGCTCTGGGCGGCGATGCGGCCAAGGCCTTCGGTCGAGCGATAAAGACGGATCTCGTCGCCGAGCCCCATCGCGGCCGGCTCGATGACCGATTCCTCGCCCACCGACCCCTCGCCCTTCGGATTCCGTACGACTTCCCAGCTCTGGCCAAGGAGCTCGCTCTGAGGAAGCGCTTGCGCCTCCTCGGGGAGCACTTCGATGTACGGCAGGCGGATCTCCTTCTCGGGGTCGACGGGCGCGGCCGGAGCGGCCGCGGGCGCCACCGCTTGCCCGAGCGGCACGTCGTCCGGGTCGATTGCGGCCGTGGGCGCCGTCTCCTCCGGCTTGATCGTCTTTTCGGCCACGATCCGATACGGGGTCCACGCCGTCAGCGTCCCGGTCTTCTGGTCGAACCGGGCGGCCATTTCGCGGACCTTGTAGACCTTGCGGGCGGCAGTCGCGATGGCTTCCTCGAGTGCGGCGACGAGCCGCTCGAAATCGATCTCCTTGTCGCGGGAGGCCGCGCGCAGGGCTTCGATGATCTCGTCGGCGCGCGTCGCGGGCGGGGCCTGGGCCGCTTTCGAAGCCTTCGCCTCGCGGCCTTTGGCGCCGCCGCGCGAGCCCTTGCCCGTCTTCTTTTCCGGCTTTTCCGGCGCCGCTCCGCTTTCCGTCGGGGGTTGAGTCGCACTCATCGTGTCGTGTTCTCCGTGGGCCGCATTCTGTTCAGAGCTCGGGGACGAGGCGCGCGAGCCGGACGTCGCCGAACCGCGCAGTGTATCTTCGGTGCTGATCCTCATCAAGGACCGTCAGGGCGTCCCCCTGGACGTCCTCGAGAACGCCCTTGAGCCGCGCCGCTCCGTCCACCTTTCGGACGAGCTGGACCATGACGCGCCGGCCGCGGAAGCGGGCGCAGTCCGTGAGAGTCCACAGGGGCCGGTCGAGGCCGGGGGAGGAAACCTCGAGCGCGTACTTCGGGAGACGCTCCTCGAGGGGGTCGAGGATCTCCGAAGCCGCACGCGAGGCTGTCTCGCAGTCCTCCAGCGTCACACCGGCCGGCTTGTCCACGGTGAGCGTCAGCGTGGCGCGTGAGCCCGTCTTCCATTCGACGTGGCAGAGCTCCAGCCCGAGCGCGGCGATGCGCGCGCGAAGGAGGTCCGCCATGACGCCGTCGAATGGAAGCGCCGCCTGGTTCATGGTGCCGTTTCGTACCTCTAGGGGGCCGTTTTGGGGCAAAAAAAAGAGGGCGTGTGCCCCCTTTCAAGCCCCTTGAAAGTCCGCTCCTGAATTATAGGCCGCGCGGCTCCCGGGGGCAAGGGCCGAGCGCCTGAAACCGCGTGAAACCGCGTAACATGCGCAGCGGATCGACGTGGCACGGACTTCCCATGAGGGGAGCCCGGCGCGCCACGAATCGCCCTCCCGAGGCAACACATCAGCGATCTCATCGTCATCCGTCTGAACGACGAGTTTGTCGAGGGCGTGGAAACCGCCGAGGCTTGGCCTCCCCGGGAAGGCCTGCCCCCCGGAGAAGATCCGTTCGACGAGAAGGCGATGCTTCCCGCGCCGGAGTTCCTGCCGCCTGGCGCCGTCGTGCAGCACGACTCGCGGCGCATCAACGCCGAGCGCGCGTTCGCGGTCTCCGTCATCCTGCACCTCCTCCTCGTCATCGCCCTCCTGACGGTGAAGCTCCCGGCGCGCACCGCCGCACAGAACGACATGGACCCGCTCGGCCTCCAGAGCCTCATGAGCGCGACGCCGCCCGATCCGGCGATCCCGGTCCAGTTCTTCCCGGCGCCCGGCGCGCGCGCGAAGGAGGCGCCGAAGACCGGGTTGCCGTCGGACATGAACCGGCAGGCGCACGGCGGCGACCGCACGCTCCCGGTGATGCCGGCGCCGAAGGCCTATCCACAGGCGGGCATTCGCGACCTCGAGGCTGGAAAGCCGGGTCCGAGAGTCGCGGCCGCGCCCGCGGCTCAGCCGCCTGCGGGAAGAGAGGCGGGCGAGAGATCGAAGCTCACGGACCTCGCGCCCGGCGGTTCGCTCCACGACCCGCCGACAGCCGAGGAGCGGGCCGCCCGGCAGCGGTTGCTCGGCATTCCGGGCCCCGACCTCAGCGCGATCACCGCCGACTCGGCCCGTAGGGCCGCCCAGTCCGGCGGCGGCGGAGAGGACGGTGGGGGCTTCGAGCGGGAAGGGGGATTTGTCGACTCGGGGCCGCTCTCGTTCGACACGGTCGGGTACGACTGGGGTGCGTACGCCGCCGAGATGATCAGAAAGATCAAGCGGAACTGGGACGTGCCTGCTCTCGCGCGCTATGGCGTGAAAGGCCGGATCACGATCCGCTTTTTCATCCTGAAGGACGGCCGGGTCGAAGCCGAGGCGGTCCTCTCGAGCTCCGGGCATCCCCCGTTCGACAACGCCGCATTTCAGGCCATCGCGCACTCGAGCGCGTTTCGCCCGCTGCCGAGCGACCTCGGGCACGACCGCGAGGGCGTGACGGTCACGTTCTTCTACAACATGCGCCCCGAAGACGAGTATGCCGGCAGGGCCCGGCCGCGATAGGAAGCGAGATGGCTGGCATCAACGACCCCGGGGAGATCGCCCGCGCCCTGAAAACCGCCAGGACGATCGCCGTCGTGGGCTGCTCGCCCAAGGGCAATCGCCCGTCGCACGCGATCGCGAGCTATCTGCTGAGCGCGGGGTTCGACGTGATCCCCGTGAACCCCGGCCACACAGAGATTCTGGGGCGCACGTGCTATCCGGATCTCGCTTCCATTCCGAAGGACGTGCGGCTCGACATCGTGGACGTCTTCCGGCGCTCGGAATTCGTGCCCGGGATCGCCGACGCAGCCTTTGCGCGCGGGGTTGGATTCTTCTGGATGCAGGACGGCGTCGTGGACGAGGGTGCGGCCCGCCGCCTCGCGGCGGCGGGCATCCCCGTGGCGATGGACCGCTGCATCTACCGCGACCATACCGCTCTTTGACGGGATGTCGCTTTGACACGGAAAGACCGGCACGGACTTTGCCCATAAGGCGAACGAGGGGCGGCAGAGGCCGTCCTCGACGAGGATCTATCATCTATGGACGGTATGCGTACAAAAACGAAGGTTCTGTCTCTCGCGGCTCTCCTCACCGGCTCGGTCGTCTTCGGGATGATCCTCGCCGGCACCCTCGACTTCACCAAGCACGCGTCGGCCCAGAAAACGGCCGCCGCTTCCGCCGTCGCGGCGGCCGCGACGGCGGAAGCTCCCACTCGCGCCCCTCAGATGATCGCGCTGCCGTCCTTCGCCGACATCGCCGAGCAGGTCATGCCGGCCATCGTCTCGGTGACGGCCACGGACATCATCAAGGCCGACAAGCGCCGCCGGAGCTTCCACAACTTCGGAAACCCGGACGGCTCCGACCCGTTCGAGTTCTTCTTCGGTCCGGACGGACCAAGGCGCAAGGGCGCAGACGACGACGAGGACCAGAAGCAGCTCTCGGGAGGCACGGGCTTCCTCATCGAGAGTGATGGCTACATCCTCACGAACAACCACGTCATCGAGGGGGCTGACAAGATCGAGGTCAAGGTCGGCGACAAGGACGACTACGCGGCGAAGATCGTGGGCCGCGACCCGGCCTCGGATCTCGCGCTCCTGAAGATCGACGGGGCCCGGCCGTTCCCCACCGTGAAGCTCGGGGACTCGGACCGCATCCGCGTGGGCGAATGGGTCATGGCTATCGGCGACCCGCTCAACTTCGACAAGTCCGTGACCGTGGGCGTTATCTCCGGCAAGGGCCGGTACGCGGGCCTTTCCCGCGCGACCGCGAATTTCGAGAGCCTCCTGCAGACCGACGCGGCGATCAACTTCGGCAACTCGGGCGGCCCGCTCGTGAACGTGGCCGGCGAGGTCGTCGGGATCAACACCGCGATCGCGCGCGCGCAGAACATCGGCTTCGCGGTGCCCGTGAACATGGCCAAGCGCCTATTGCCCCAGCTTCGGAAAGGCAAGGTCGTGCGCGGCTTTCTCGGCGTCGGCATCGAGTCGATCGACAAGAAGTGGCAGGAAACCTACGATCTGAAGGCGCCCGAAGGCGCCCTCGTGACCTCGGTCGAGGCCGGAAAGCCCGCGGAAAAGGCCGGGCTGAAGCGGGAAGACATCATCACGAAGGTGGACGACGTCGCCGTGAAGAACAACCGCGACCTCATCGACTACGTGTCGGGCAAGGGTCCGGGCACGAAGGTCACGATCGCGTACCTCCGCGACGGCAGGGAGAAGACCGCCGTCGCGACGCTCGAAGAGAGGGTGGAAGCCGGCGAGAAGCCGACCAAGGAAGAGGAGGATTCGAGCGCCGGCAAGCAGAAGATGCTTGGCCTCGAGCTCGACGAGCTCACGTCGCAGGCGCGCCGGGCCTACGGCCTCGACCGTGAGCTCCAGAAGGGCGTCATCATCACGCACGTCAAGCCGGTCTCGCCCGCGGGCGACGCGAACCTCCAGGAAGGCGACGTCATCCTCGAGGTGAACGGCACGGCCGTGGGATCGGTGGAGGAGCTGCAGGCGCAGATCCGGAAAGCGCCGAAAGGCAAGTACGTCCGTTTCTACGTTCAGCGCGGCGGCGGGCACGGACAGGCGCTGAAATTCCTCGCGGCCGTGAAGCCCGAGTGACCGGGCGGCTCCGGGGGGCCTGGAGGCTCTCGCCGGCTAGCGAAAAAGGCGGTCAGCTTGATGCGAGGGCGGCGTCCAGGGAAGAGGGGTGCCTCGACGAGCCGGCCGGCGCCGGGGCGAGAGCAGCCGCGAAGTCGTGACGGTTCGCGCGGAGGACGCGGCCGCTCGCGTCCCGCCCGACGCGCTCGTAGAACGCGTCGCGCTCGAAGGGCTCGCGGCCGGCGCCCCGGATCATCCGCTCCATCTCGGCGCGCGAGAGGCCGGACTCGGTCTTCGCGCCCGCCGCGTGCGTGATGGTCTCCTCGGTCACCGTGCCCACGAGGTCGTCCGCGCCGAAGTGAAGCGCCACGGGCGCGAGCTTCTCGCCGATCTGCACCCAGTACGCCTTGACGTGCTCAACGTTGTCGAGCATGAGGCGTGCGACGGCGATGACTTTGAGGTCCGTGAGGCCCGTCGCCGGGGGCAGATGGGGGAGCTGCGTCTCCTCGGGATGGAACGCGAGCGGGATGAACCCGAGGAAGCCCGCCGTTTCGTCCTGCAGCTCGCGGATGCGCACGAGGTGGTCCACGCGGTCCTCGACGGTCTCGACGCTGCCGTAGAGCATCGTGACGTTCGTCCTGACGCCGTTCTCGTGGCAGAGGCGCGCGACCTCGAGCCAGCGCTCTCCGGAGATCTTGTCGCGGCAGATGAGGTCGCGGACGCGTTTCTCGAAGATCTCGGCGCCTCCGCCGGGGCACGAGTCCATACCGGCGGCCTTCAGGTCGCGGATGACGTCGACGACGTCTCTCTTGCCGACACGCGCGATCCAGTCGAGCTCCACCATCGTCCACGCCTTGAGGTGGACGCCCGGGAAGCGGGCCTTGAGCGCGCGGAGGAGATCGAGGTACCAGGAGTAGGGGAGCGACGGGTGGAGCCCGCCCACGATGTGGAGCTCGGTGATTCCGTCGTGCCAGCCGGCGGCGGACTCGGCGACCGCTTCCTCGATGGACATCGTGTAACCGCCGTCCACGCCGGGCTTGCGCGCCCAGGCGCAGAGCGCGCAGTCCACCCAGCAGAGGTTCGTGGGGTTCAGGTAGCGGTTCACGTTGTAGTAGCCGGTGTTGCCGTGCCTTCTCTCGCGCACGAAGTTCGCGAGCGCGCCGACGCCGAGGACGTCGGACGAGGTGAACAGCGCGACGCCGTCGTCGAATGAGAGGCGACGGCCTTCCGCGACCTTTACGGCGATCGGAAAGAGCGGCGAGCCGGCGAAACGCTCCAGTAGGACGCTCAATCCGGCATGTCACCCTTGGCGATGGGGCGCGAGAGAGCGGGCGGGTTTTGCTGCTCGTCGACGGCCTTCGGGTTCAGCTCGTCGTACCGGCCGGCGTAGCGGGCGTAGCAGGACGCGCAATAGCGCGAATCGGGCGTGAACGCGAAGTCGACCACGGTGCCCGAAGCGAAAAGCTCGTCGCAGGTCTCGCCGCAGGCGTCGCAGGTTCCCTTGAGGCGGAGGCGTTTCCAGACGGGTCCTGACATGACGGGGATCTTACCCGGCGGGGCGCGGGCGGGGAAAGGCGGAGCAGAATCGCCTCGCATGTCGCTCGTCTCCACGACGGCCTTCATTCTGAAGGTCGACCCTCTCTCGGAGAAGAACCTCGTCGTGGCGCTGCTCACGAAGGACCACGGCGTCGTGCGCGCGGCCGTGCGTGGCGCGCGCGGAAAGTCGAAGCGGGCCGCCGCGCTGCAGCTCCTCACGGAAGTCTCGCTCACGTATTTCCGGCGCGAGGGCGCCGATCTCGCGCGCGTCGACGGCCTCGAGATCGTCGCGAGCGCGTTCGACCTCGCGTCGCGCGCCGAGACGGCGATGCTCCTCCCGTATCTCGCCGAGAGCGCGCTCACGTTCGTGCCCGAGTCCGAGCTGGGAGGCGACGTCTTCCGCCTCGTGAGGCACGTCCTCGACGCCCTCGAGGCGGGTGTCCCCGCGCCGCTCGCCGCGCGGTACTTCGAAGTGTGGCTCCTGCGCTTCGCGGGGGTCCTGCCCGAGGACGACGCGCCGGAAGAGATCCGCCTGCTCATCGGGGTGATGAGGAGGCTTCCTCTCATCGCGCTTTCCCTCAAGCCGCCGAGGCCCGCGGCTCTCGGCGCTCTCGAGAGCCTGACGCGCGAGGCGCGTCGGACCTTCCTCGGCCACGAGCTGAAAAGCTACCAGTTCCTCGGCGTGCTCGGCTGAGCGCCGATTCGGTACACTTGGCACCCCCAAGGCGGGCTCACACGACATGGACCTGCAGACTCTCATCCTGAAGTTGTCGACCCACTGGGCGTCGAAGGGCTGTCTCCTCGAGCAGCCGTGGGACGTCGAGGTGGGGGCGGGGACGATGCATCCAGCCACCTTCCTGCGCGTCCTCGGACCGGAGCCGTGGCGAGCGGCGTACGTGCAGCCGTCGCGGCGCCCGGCCGACGGGCGATACGGCGCGAATCCGTTCCGGCTCGTGAAGCACCTGCAGTACCAGGTCGTCCTGAAGCCCGCGCCAGCCGACGTGCAGGACCTTTACATCGAGAGCCTCGTCGCCCTCGGCATCGACCCGAAGGAGCACGACCTCCGCTTCGAGGAGGACAACTGGGAGTCGCCGACGCTCGGGGCGTGGGGGGTCGGCTGGCAGGTGCTCCTCGACGGCATGGAGATCACGCAGTTCACGTACTTCCAGCAGGCCGGCGGCATCGACCTCGCGCCGATCACGGCCGAGATCACGTACGGGCTCGAGCGGATCACGATGTTTCTCGCAAAGCGAGAGAGCGTGTATGACATCGAGTGGGCGCCCGGCATCACATATGGCGAGGTGCGCAGGCAGGACGAATACGAGGTCTCGAAATACGGATTCGAAGTGGCCGACACGGCTCTCTGGCAAACGCTGTTCGAGCGCTTCGAGGCCGAGGCGGCACGCTGTCTCGACGCGGGGCTCGTGCTTCCGGCGTACGACCTCGCGCTGAAGTGCTCGCACGCGTTCAACATCCTCGACGCGCGTGGCGCCGTCTCGGCGACGGATCGCGTCGGCGTCATCCGGCGCGTGCGCGAGCTCGCGGTGGGCTGCGCGAATGCGTACGTGGCCTCGCGAGAGGCCCAGGGCTTCCCGCTGCTTCCCAAACCGGCGTCAGAACCTGCGCGAGACGAGGCGGGAAATGGCTGAATTCCTGTTCGAGATTCTCGCGGAGGAGATTCCCGCCGGAGTCCTGCCAGCAGCTCGCGAGGAGCTTCTCGCGCGCGCGACAGCCGCGTTCGCCGAGGCGAGGCTCGGGGGCACGCTCGCCGTGCACTCCACCTCGCGCCGGCTCGCCCTCGTCGGCGAGGACGTGGCCGACCACCAGAGAGACGCCGAGGCCGAAGTCACCGGCCCGCCGGCCTCGATCGGCTACGACGCCGACGGCAACCCGACGAAGGCCGCGACGGGCTTCGCGAAAGCGCATGGCGTTGCCGTGGAGGACCTCCGCGTCGCGTCGCTGCCGAAGGGCGCTTACCTCGTCGCGCGCAAGGTGACGCCCGGGCGTCCGGCGAACGAGGTGCTCGGCGAGATCCTTCCGCCGCTCGTCGAGAAGATGACGTTCCCGCGCATGATGCGCTGGGGCGACGGCACGCCGCAGTGGATCCGGCCGGTTCACTCCGTGCTCGCGCTCTTCGACGGGCTCGTGATCCCGATGACGCTCTTCGGCGTCGAGAGCGGGCGCACGACGTATGGCCACCGCACGCTCGCCCCGGGGCGCATCGTCACGATGGGCGTCTCCGACTGGCTCCAGAAGCTGCGCGCCGCGCACGTGGAGCCCGATCTCGCCGTCCGGCGGGCCCGCTTCGAGGAGCTCTCCCGCGCTCTCGCGGCCGAGGTCGGAGGCGAGCCCGCGGACGATGCCGCCCTTCTCGACACGTGGGCGCATCTCGTCGAGTCGCCCTGCGTCGTGCGCGGCTCGTTCGACCCCGCGTTCCTCGAGCTGCCAGAGGAGATTCTCGTCACCTCCATGCGCGAGCATCAGAAGATGCTGCCCGTGCGCGCGGGCGGCCAGCTCGCGCCCCACTTTCTTGCCGTCTGCGACCAGGCGGGCGACCCGAAGGGCCTGATCGCTCGGGGCAACGAGTGGGTCACCGCCGCGCGCTTCTCGGACGCGCGTTTCTTCTGGGACGACGACGGGAAGACGAGGCTCGAGGACCGCCTCCCGAGGCTCGGCAATCTCCAGTTCCAGGAGGCGCTCGGCGACTACCTGAAGAAGACGGGCCGCATCCAGGATCTCACCGAGAAGCTCGCCGCGCGCCTCGGCCTCTCGCACCTCGACGGGATGCTCGTGCGTGCGGCAAAGCTCGTGAAGGCGGACCTCGTGACCGACATGGTGCGCGAGTTCCCCGACCTGCAGGGGGTCGTGGGCGGCCTCTACGCACGCCGTGACGGCGAGCGCGAGGAAGTCTGGCAGGCGCTGTACGACCACTACCGGCCGGCTTCGGCCGACGACGGCGTGCCGCGGGGAGACGTGGGCGGCGCCGTGGCGCTCGCCGACCGCCTCGACACGATCACGGGCCTCTTCGGCCTCGGCCTCGCGCCGACCGGCTCGAGGGACCCGTACGCGCTACGGCGCGCGGCGCTCGGCGTCGTGAGGATCCTCCTCGACAAGAAATGGCGACTCGACCTGCCGGCCGCGTGCGCCGACGCCGCGGCGCTCCACGGCGGGCTGCCGCGCGCGAAGGACGAGCTGCTGGAGGAGCTGTCGGCGTTCTTCCTCGAACGCCTGCGCTTCCTCCTCGAGAGCAAGGGGCACGCGCCCGACACCGTCGCGGCGGTCCTCACGACCGCGTGCCCCGATTTCGCGGACGCCGCCGAGCGCGTGGAAGCCGTCGAGGCGCTCCGCAAGGAGCAGGACTTCGCGCCGCTCGCGACCGCGTTCAAGAGGATGCAGAACATCCTCGAGAAGGCCCCGGACGAAGGCGCCGAACTCGACCCGGCGAAGATGACCGACGACGCCGAGAGGGCGCTCGCGCTCGACTATCTGCAGGCGCGCGGCATGCTCGACGACCTCGTGGCGAACCGCCGGTACCGCGACGCGCTTTCCATCATGGCGTCCCTCGGCCCGAGCCTCGACCTCTTCTTCACGGAGGTCCTCGTCATGGCCGAGGACCCCGAGGTGAGGGCGAATCGCATTGCGCTCCTGCGGTCGATCCGCGACCAGTTCGTGCGCGTCGCGCGCTTCTCGGAAATCCGGGGCTGAGTCGCGGCGTCAGCACGGTGTCCGTGATCTCGAACGCGCTCCTGCTCCGCCGCGTTCCACCTTGAACCGTCAGCGCATTCGTTTCGCCTTGGAGTCCACGCGTGGGCCGCGGGCCTTCAGAGTCACGCGCTGGCCCTGCGCCGGGCGGTCGACGCCGCGCCCGAGCAGCTCGAGAAGATCGGACACCGTGACGATCCCGACGAGCCGGCCCGGGTGCCCCTCCTCGACGACGGGCAGACAGCCGATCGTGCGCCCGCGCATCAGGTTCGCGGCCTGCTTGACCGACATATCCGGGCTGGCCGTCACGACGTGCGTCGTCATCAGCTCGGCAACACGGTGCTTCTCGCGGAAGTCGTACTGATCGGGCACACCGAGGTCGCGCTGCGAGAGCACGCCCGCGAGTTCCGAGTCGCTCTTGACGACGAGATGCCGGATGCCCTTGAGCTTCATGGAATCGAACGCGACCTGCGCGTTCTCCTGACGGTCAATCGTCTCCACATGGCGGGTCATCACGTCCTGGACGCGCATGAAACCTCCTCGGGGGAGCTCTCTTCAACCCCCCTTGAACGTGGGGCCGCGCGGGGCTCGTCTGCAAGGGGTATTTGAACCAGGCGGGACGGGGGTCGTAGAATCGGCGACGGGAGCTTTCCATGCCTCTTCTGGAATACCGCTGTTCGGATTGCGGAAAAAGGACCGAGGATCTCGTCCTCGCGGGGGACACGGCCCGGCCGCCGAAGTGCTCGTCGTGCGGCTCGAAAAAGGTCTCGCGCCTGCTCTCGACGTTCGCGGCGCAGACGGCACAGCCCTCGAGCGGCGGTTTCGACGCGTCGACCGCCTGCGGCGGCGGCCCCTGCGGCATGCCGGACGTCTGCGGCGCGGGCCGCGGGTTCGAGGAGAACTAGCCGCTCCCTGAGCCCCGCCGTCCCTGGAGCATTTGAATCACGCGGAATGCGCGGATGCGTCGTCCTTTGCGTGTTAGCCTTTTCGAATGGATGCTCTCTCGGCGCGCGCGCCCGTTTTCGGCCACGACCTGCTTTCCCTTCTCCAGCAGATGGGCGGGAAAGCGAGTGTCGAAGCTCTCCGTAACGCCGCGGCCGGCGCGTTCGGCGCGGACGCGGTGTACGGGAACTGCCACGGCGACCGCTTCTCGTTCCACGAGGTGCTCGCTTTCCTCGCGTCGCGCGGCAAACTCGAGCATCGCGGGGACGAGGTCTCCCTCGGGTCCCTGCCCGCCTGCTCCGGCCACTGACGATACGGCCGCCCGACCGCCCACGCCTTGGGCGGGCCGTCGTCAGAGCGCCCGAATGGCTTCCGCGACGACCGCGAAATGGCAGGCGGCCGCGATGATGACGAGGGCGTGGAAGACTTCGTGGTATCCGAAAACCCTCGGAAAGGGATTGGGACGCCGGAGTGCGTAGACGACCGCGCCCAGGCTGTACACGATGCCGCCTAAGGCGAGGAGGACGACGGCCCCGGTTCCGAGCGCCGCTTTCAGTGCCGGCAGGATCGGAAGGGCCGCCCAGCCGAGGAGGACGCACACGGCCGCGACGAGGACCTTCGGCGCCCCTACCCACGCGATGGACAGAACGACCCCGAAGAGAGCCCCCGCCCACACGACGCCGAGCAGGACCCATCCCGCGCGGTTCTCGAGAAGGAAGGCGAACGGCGTGTACGTCCCGGCGATGAGCAGGAAGATCGCGGAATGGTCGACGCGCCTGAGAACCAGGCGGACCCGCTCGGACCACGTGGGCCGGTGGTAGATGGCGCTCACGGCGAAGAGTGCGACGAGAGAGACTCCGTAAACGATCGCTCCAACGCGCGCGCGCGGCCCCGAGGCGTTGAGGACGAGGACTCCCCCGGCGATCGCCGCGACGAACGCGGCGACCTCATGGAGGACGCCCCGGAGGAGGGGCTTGGACGGGGCCGGAATCCAGGCGCTCGGAGTCGTCACGGTTCCATCCTACGCCGCCGTCTTGCGGAAGCGCGACACGGCGAGGCCGATGATGACGAGCGTGTAGAAGGTGAGCCAGGCGACCGGCTCCCAGAGCTCCGTCAGGCCCGCGCCGCGCAGGACGATGCCGCGGACGACCTCGATGAAGTACTTCGCGGGAATCACGTAGGACAGGAGCTGGAAGAACTTCGGCATTCCGGCGATCGGGAAGACGTAGCCGGAGAGGAAGATGAACGGCAGCAGGAAGAAGAACGACATCTGCATCGCCTGCATCTGCGTCTTCGCGAGCGTCGAGAGGAGCATCCCGAGGCCGAGGACGGCCGCGATGAACATCAACCCGACGAGGTAGAGCTCGACGACGTTTCCGGCGATCGGCACCTGGAAGAGGTAGCGCATCAGGATGATGATGAGCGTGAGCTGGAAGACGCCGATCAGGACGAACGGCGCGATCTTCCCGAGGATGATCTCGACGCGCGTCACGGGCGTGACCTGAAGCTGCTCGAGCGTCCCGCGCTCCCTCTCGCGCACGATCGCCATTGCCGTGAACTGGATGAGCGTGAAGCTCAGGAGGATCGCGATGAGGCCCGGGATGATGAACGTCGCCGTGCGGAGGTCGGGGTTGTACCAGGGCCTCACGCGCAGGTCGACGGGCGGCCCGGACTCGTTCCAGCCGGCCTTCGCGGCGAGCGTCCGCATCGAGAGCTGGCTCGAGATCCCGCCCGCGATCCCCATCGCCTGGCTCGCGGTCGTCGTGTCCGAGGCGTCCACGACGAGGAGGGCCTTGGCGGGGGTGCCGCGGCGCCGGTCCTTGCCGTAGTCGTGGTCGATCACGAGGCCGACCGCGGCGTGGCCGGCGTCGATCTCGTGGCGCAACGCGGCCTCGGAGTCGACGTGCTCCACGATGTCGAAGTACTCGCTCGCCGTCATCTTGGCGACGAGCTCGCGGCTGTCGTAGGACTTGTCTTCGTCGAGGACCACCGTCCGGAGGTGCTTGACGTCGTAGTTGATCGCGTAGCCGAAGATGAGGGTCTGGAGGATCGGCACGATCACGATCATCCGGAGCGTGATCGTGTCTCGGCGCAGCTGGAGGAACTCCTTGCGGACGAGGGCCAAAAGGCGGTTCATCGTTCCTCCGTCAGGCCGCCACGGCCGCGCCGGAAGGCGTGGCGCTCCGGGCGAGCGACACGAACACGTCCTCGAGCGAGGGCTCGGCGGCCTCCAGCGCGCCGAAGCGCGCGAGGAGCCGTGCCGCCACGTCCGCCTCGCCCGCGCGGGCGACGGCCCTCAGGCGCCGGCCGAAGAGATAGGCGTCCTCGAGGCTCGGATCGCCCCGCACGGACGCGAGCGCCGCGAAGGGTTCCGAGGCGAGCGGCACCTCGAGGAGTCGCCCCGCGAGCGCGCCCTTCAGCTCGGGCGGGCTGCCCGAGGCGATCAGCTTGCCGTCGAGAATGAACGCGAGGCGATCACACTGCTCGGCCTCGTCCATGTAGTGCGTCGTGACGAGGACCGTCATCCCGCGCGCGGCCGCGAGCTCGTAAATCAGGTCCCAGAAGAGGCGTCGGCCCTTCGGGTCGACGCCGCCGGTCGGCTCGTCGAGGAAGAGGAGCTCTGGCTCGTGGAGGAGGGCCGCCGCGAGAGCGACGCGCTGGCGCTGGCCCGTCGAGAGGTTCTCCGTGAGCTCCCCGAGGAGCGGCTCGAAGCGCAGACGCGAAGCGAGCGTGCCGACGCGGTCGGCGAGACGAGGACGTGAAAGGCCATAAATGGAGCCGAAGAACTCGAGGTTCTCGAGCACCGTGAGGTCGAGGTAGAGCGAGAACTTCTGGCTCATGTACCCGAGGCGCTTCTTCCACTTCTCCGTGTCCTTCGCGACGTCGAGGCCGCCGAAGCCGGTCGCCCGCCCCGACGTGGGCTCGAGGAGGCCCGTGAGCATCCTGATCGTCGTGGACTTTCCCGATCCGTTCGGGCCGAGGAAGCCGAAGACATTCCCGCGCGGGATCTCGAACGACACGCGGTCGACGGCCGTGAAGTCGCCGAAGCGGCGTGTGAGGTTCTCGCAGCGGAGAAGAATATCCGATGAGGACGAGCGAGAAGAGAAAGAAGAAGATTTCTTAGAAGGTGAAGAGAGCGGGAGCGAGGGTGGGATAGGGCGAGCGGGCTGGTTGCTCATGCGGGCAGCCTCGTCGCCGTTCTCGCTGAAGAGCACGAACGCGTCCTCGAGCGTCGGCGCCACGCGGCGAATGTTGTCCGCTGGGACGAGCCCCGCGAGCGCCTCGCTGACTCTACCTTCTAAGAAATCTCCCGGTCTCCCCGGTTCCCCGGTCTTCTCTCTCCCTCTCACGTGCAGCTTCGTCCCGAAGAGGGAGATGTCGTCCAACTCGGGCATGGCGGCGAGGCGCTCGCGCGCTTCGGCGCGCGCGTCCGTCGCGATCTCGACGAGCGCGCGCGGGTAGGCCGCGAGGATCTCGTCGCGCGTGCCGGTCGCGACGAGCCGGCCGTCGTCGAG
>OCTA010001188.1_pt1 | contig 24060 bp, 20 predicted proteins | sample 1538991 | NCBI WGS metagenome assembly OCTA01 (sample SAMEA3539302, study PRJEB22396) | soil metagenome | biome: tundra; feature: field; material: soil | place: USA | collected 2010-05 | depth 0.15 m | reverse complement strand
AATCTCTCTTTCACAATAATATTTTCGTTTCTCAATGGTTGAAAAATCAAGAAACGAATAATGGATTGGCTTTTTTATTTTATAGACGAAAGAATCACACAAAAATACCCAGGAAATATGCGTTTCTACCAATTCAGGTATCCCGGTATTTCCGGAAAACTTTCCACTTGAATGTAATGTCTCAATTTGTCGCTTCGTCATTTTCTATATTCAGGTAATTTCTTGCTTTTTCCAGCATATCCGCAATATTTTTATTGGTTGAATGCAGGATAAGGTGTGGATCAGGCAATGGTTCCCATGAAAGTTTTATTTTCTTGTAAACGCCAAAATCAGCCTCACTATCTTCCCTTGGAGTTTTTAATCGGTTCTTTGTTAAAGATGCACCAGCCCTTACTTCAATAAATTTAATATAGTTTTTGTTCTGGGTTTTTTTAATGAATCTTTTCCTAATAGCATTCTTATAAAAGGTCGCATCTAATACTACATTCTTTTTTTTCTTCACAATCTCCATCATTTGTTCCAGCATTACATTGTAAACGGATAATTTTTCGTGGGTGGAATAGGATCTTCTTAAAAATAGTTTCCGACGTACCTTGTCACTATTAATATATTCAGCCTTTATCATGGCAGCTAAGCGGGATGCAAAGAAACTCTTGCCTGAACCAGGTAAACCAAATACAATTATTATCATAACCAAAACTTTTTAGAAGATATTGGTATCTGCTTTTTGAAAGGTGATATTCAAAGCTATTATTTACAATCCTAAAATATCATGAGGCTGATCATCTTTTCTGCAAATACCAGTATTTAGGCCTTACAGAAAAAATGAAACCATTATATTTGAAAATTGATCAATTATTTACCTGCTTATTTCCACATGTCGAAATACTTTCAAATGACCTGAAGGAATTTTAATTGCGGTTAAATAAATAATACTGCTGTTAATTTAGTTATTTATGGATGTTGAAAAAATCAAAACTACCATTTGCATCATCGGGGCAGGTCCCGCGGGAACTACGGCAAGTATATTTTTAGGTAAAATGGGCATTTCGCATGTTATCGTAGATGCTGCAGAATTTCCGAGGGATAAAATTTGTGGCGATGGACTGGACCTGAATGCTGTAAGGGTTTTGAATCACATTGACCCGGAAATCGTAAGAAATGAAATAATACCCAATAAGAAAAATTTTACTGCTTCATCAGGCTTGCGTTTTATTTTACCTAGCGGCAAACAGGTTGATATTATGAATCAGGCCGACGGAAAGAGAAACGTTCATAATAAGATGCCGGTATTTTTTGTGAGTAAAAGAAGTGATTTTGATAATCTCCTGGTTAACAAAATTGACCGATCCATTGGAGATGCCAGGTTTGCTACCCGGATTGAAAAAATAACAAAAGAAGGAAATACATGGAGGCTTGAAGGCTCAGGTCCTTCAGGTAAAATAGAAATTGAAACTGGTTTTCTTGTCGGAGCAGATGGTGATCATTCCATAGTGCTAAAATATCTTGGAGAGCGAAGGATTGATAGAAATTATTATGCCGGCGCGGTCAGGCAATATTGGAAAGGTGTTGAGGGTTTGCACCGGGAGAATCTGCTGGAAGTTTATTTCCCCAAAAGTCTTCCCTTTTCCTATTTCTGGATATTTCCGCTACCCTGTGGAGAGGCAAATGTGGGCTTTGGTATGGCCAGCAATCATATTGCTAAAAAGAATATTAATGTAAGAAAGGCATTTGAAGATCTCATAAAAACTGATCCTGTTCTCACAAAGCGATTTCAGCATGCACATTCATTAGAAAGAGTAAAAGGGTGGGGTATTCCATTATCCGGTGGTGGGCGCAAGGCACATGGAGATGGTTGGCTCTTGCTGGGAGACGCGGCTTCCGTCGTTTGTCCCTCATCAGGAGAAGGGGTTGGTTCAGGAATGATATCAGGGTATATCGCTGCAAAATTTTTACAACAAGCCACCCATCATAATGACTTTAGTGAGAAGATGTTTACCAATTATGATCGGGAAATCCGTAAACGATTAATATCAGAAGAAAAATATTTTAGATTCCTGAATAATTTACCTGGCTGGGCTTTTTCAAAAGGTATCAGCACCGTCATATCTAATCGCTTTTTCAAAAACTGGCTATCGACAAAAGGAATGTCCAGGTGGGCAGAAACTGCTTATAACAAGGAGATCGAAGTGAAATTCATATAAAATAATTCTAAGGAATATTAGTAATAATTTCGCGGCCGGTTTATTCATTCCCAAGTTCAATTTTGATAACAAATAGCAATAGTTTGAAAAAGCTTTTATTGATAATTTTCACTCCGCTTAAAGAAAATAATAAACAAACATGTCCTTTCAAAATATAACTTCATTTTTCCCATCAATAAAACAGCCCTTCATTGTAATATCCAATATCAATCGACAGAAAAAATTTATTCGGGAAAATATAGGTCATCTATTATCAGATGCAAAAAAGGCAACTGATGGCAGCCTCAACGACAATGATTTTAAGAAAATTACCGGCTATTATGGACTTGCTGTGCCGGCTATATTGGGCGAAGCCTTTTGCGCATTAAGGGGAAAAGAAATGACAAATAAAGAGCGGATGGGAAGTACCTGCCTGGGTGGCATGACAGGTTTGTTCGATGATTTTTTTGATGAAGAAAGGTTGTCTGAAAATGCAGTTGAAGATCTGATAAGAAATCCTGACCTCTTTAAATCTAATACAATAAACGAAAATCTTTTTCTTCATTTTTATAAAACAGCGCTGAATAATACGTTGCAACCAATGGTGATGCAGGATCACCTGTACAAGGTTTACCTTGCTCAATTGCGGAGCAAAGAGCAGGTTATGCCAGGCCTTACCCATGAAAGGCTGAAAGATATTACGATTCGCAAAGGAGCCGAATCTGTGCTTTTATACAGGAGTGTTTTTGATTTCCATATGAGTAATGCGGAGGAAAAAATGTTGTACAGTCTGGGCGGACTCATGCAGCTAAGTAACGATATTTTTGATGTCTATAAGGACCATAAACAAGGTATAAAAACGCTCGTAACTTCAGCAAGAAAAATAAACGACCTGCGTGCCCTCTTCACTACCATTTTGGAATCCGGCATTGAAAAGGCCAAACAAGTTGATTATCCCTTTAAGAATATCCGGAAGTTTTTAGGCATTATTTCTTTGGGTATTTTCAGCCGTTGTTATGTTTGTCTTGATCAGTTGGAAAAGACTGAAATGAACTATGGAAACGAATTTGACCCTAAACTTTATGAACGCAAAGATCTTATTTGTGATATGGATACGTCAGTGAACAAATGGAAATCTTTAAAATATCATGTAGGGATTTCGCGTAATTTTAAATGAATTAACTAGAGTAATTGCCCCCGCTCATGTCTGCAAACTTTACGGCCGGGCTTAAATACTAATATATGCGTTTCTAAGTAAACAGAAATGAGTCATTTGTCATGTGTGCCTTTACGGTAGTCATTACTCCCTTTGCCATGATCTCATTAATTGAATTTACCACCCATGACCAACCTGAAGGCATTTTAATCCTGGGTACGACAGTTTCAGAATCATATTCCATGCGGTAAGCTTTCCTTAATCATTTCTTATCTTCGATAATAATTTCGATAAAAAATTAAACGATTGCCACATGAATAAATTAGTATCAAATATATTACTTGTAATAATGTTTATTCCGGCATGTTTTGCCCAGTTGAATAAACAAGACGCTCCTACAGTAAAAACATCAAATGGAATGCTTGAAGGAATTGATGAATCAGGCGTTTCCGTCTTCAAAGGGGTTCCATTTGCTGCGCCTCCGGTTGGGGATTTTCGGTGGCGTGAACCGCAGCCAGTCAAAAGCTGGAAGGACATCCGCAAGGCAGATAAATTTGGTCCCCGCGCCATGCAGTTGCCGGTTTTTGGCGATATGAATTTTCGTTCTAACGGAATGAGCGAGGATTGCTTATATCTGAATATTTGGACGCCAGCCAAAACGGGCAAGGAAAAATTACCGGTACTGGTATATTTTTATGGGGGAGGTTTTATTGGCGGTGATGGTTCTGAATCAAGGTATGACGGAGAAAGTATGTCTCGTCGGGGAATGGTGGCTATTACCGTAAATTATAGGTTAGGCGTTTTTGGATTTCTTTCGCATCCGGAATTGACCAAAGAATCTCCACATCACGCATCAGGTAACTATGGATTACTGGACCAGGCGGCTGCCCTGAAATGGGTGCATCAAAATATTGAAGCATTTGGAGGAGATCCCGGAAAAATTACTATTGCCGGTGAATCTGCCGGTTCTTTTTCAGTAAGCGCACAAATGGCTTCACCTTTATCGAGGAATTTAATCGCAGGCGCCATTGGAGAGAGCGGGTCACTTTTGAATCTTGGTCCAACTGCTTCACTGAACCAGGCAGAAAACTCCGGTACTGATTTTGCCAGGAAGCTTGGAGCAAAATCATTATCAGATCTAAGAGCGATGTCTGCGGAACAATTACTGAAAGCTACAGCAAATGCCATGTATGGAAGGTTTCCGGTAGATATCGATGGTTATTTCTTTCCCAGGTCACCTTTGGAAATTTTTCAGGCAGGGCAGCAGGCTCATGTTCCCTTGCTTGTCGGATGGAATTCGCAGGAAATGGCCTACCAAATGATATTGGGTAATAATAAGCCCACGGTTGATAATTATGAAAAAGCCCTTCATAAAACATATGGACAAAATGCAGAAGAAGCCCTTAAAGTTTATCATGCAGAGAATGATGAGGAAGTTATTAAAGCAGCAACAGCCCTTGCCAGCGATCGTTTTATTGCATACAGTACCTGGAAATGGAGTGATGTACATAGAAAAACAGGTAAAAAGCCGGTGTACCGGTATTTTTTTGAAAGGCCCCGGCCGGCCATGCGACCGGAAATGGGAAATACTGTTGCAGGACTTGCAGGCGGTGTAATAAAAGATACGACGGATAGTAAACCAGTCGCGAAGCCTGCTGCAACAGGTGCGGTTCATTCTGCAGAAATTGAATACGCAATGGGAAACCTTCCCACCAACCGCGTCTATGACTGGCAGCCGGAGGATTACAAGGTTTCAGAAATTATGGAGGCCTTTTTTGCCAATTTCATCAAATCCGGAAATCCAAATGGTTTAGGTGTTCCTAAATGGCCGGAGAATATTGCAAACAAGGCTGTGGAAGTGATGCATATAAATGTGAATACCATGGCAGAACCGGAAAAGCACGATGACCGGTATCTGTTCATGGAAAAGGCAAATGGGAATTAAAATCATATAGATTTAAATTCCCTCTGGTTGAAGGATAACTCCTCTTAATTATCTTATACTTCTCAAAGCGGCCTAATGTGATTCATTGATAAATTTTGCTACATTATCATGCAATTTTTTTAAGGATTCAGGATGCAGATATACCATATGGCCTGAATAATATAAATCGTATTCAATATTTTTTTGAAAAGAGACTGGTATCGGTAGATGCTGCATTTCATAAATCCCTTCAAAGAAGGGTGTCCCTAAATCAAAGTAACCCATGTTCAGCATTACCTTCATTTCAGGATTATAGATCATCGCATGAGCAAGGTCATTCATTACATTTGGAAATATGCCACCTTCACCTTTTCCCCTGGTAAAATCCCAGGGATAAACCTGACCGTAAACCTTATAATCCATTTCTGTTCCATAATCAAGCTGTGTGCGGGCATAATTATTAAAGGTTGCCGTAAAAGCCGCATCAATATAGGAATCCATAGGGTCATACTGTGCATATTCACTTAGCGGATCTATAGCTGGCCCGGAGAACCGGGAGTCGAGCCGCCCGGTAATTTCATTATCTTTTCCTAATAATGCCTGTTCAAACTGGGGACCGCTAACCCGTAGATTTGCCTTTCGTATATATTCTACCGGTAGTCCTGTATAATCATGGAGTTTTTCTGCAATTTGATTGAAAGATTCGGGCTCAAGTAAAGAACCTTTGTTTAGTGCAAGCGCATAATCATTCATAGCAAAATGTTCAACTTCAGCTACAAGCGTTTCTAATTTAGGTTTTGGCTCATTTAGTTTATTATGATACCACGCAGTAGCAGCGAATGAAGGCAGTGCAAGGATGTAGGGTAGGTCATTACCAGGATGCGCACTTGCCGCGTCAGACATATTTTCATAGGTCAATAATTGAGAAAGCAGGATCACCCCATTAAGGCTTACCCTGAATTCTGTCCCCAGTAAATTAGCGACTACGGCAGAACGGAAAGTGCCATAGCTTTCTCCGAAGAGGTATTTTGGCGAGTTCCATCGGTTATATTCAGAAATAAACCGCGTAATAAATGAAGCGAAGGCATGACCATCCTGGTTGATACCATAAAAATCTTTGCGGTCGCCTGCGCCTCCCATCTGTTTGGTAATAATCTTTCCGAACCCGGTACCCGGTGCATCAATGAATACCAGGTCACTGGCATCTAAGAGACTGTAATTATTATTGACGGTCTTATAAGGCGCTTTGGTTCGGGTTGAATCGTTCAGGTAAACACGCTGTGGCCCAAATGCTCCCATGTGCAGCCATATCGTTGAACTTCCGGGGCCTCCGTTATAAATAAAAGTGATCGGTCTTTGAACAGCATCCTTTTCGCCTTCTTTGAAATAAGCAACATATGACATAGCAATGGTGGGACTGTCAATTTCATTTTTTAAAATGATAGTTCCCGCAACTGCCTGGTAATTTATGGCGTTGCCTTCTACCGTCACTGTTCCATGAGTTACAGATTTTTGTCCTTTGAGAAGGATTGTATCTCCCATGGGCTTTTCCATTTTTTTTCCCTGGGCATTTGTTGTTAGGTACCCTGCGCAAATCAGTCCGAATAGCACCAAAATGGTTTTGGATTTCATTTTTTGTAGTTTTTTATAAATAGTCAATGTTTTTCTTTCGCAATATATGCCTTCCCAAAAAATTTCCTGATAAGAATATTTTTGATGGTAAATCAAAGCCATAGACCTTTCGTAAATAAACCTTCGGTATTTTTAAATAATCGTTACAAAATATAAAAGATGAATGGTATGGATGAAAATATTCTGGAATAAATCATATATATTAAATCTTCAAAATCACTGCTTATTTAGCAAATCAACTTTCCTGAATAATTACAGGTACGCTATGTATTTCTCCGAAGGCCAATACATTTATTTTACCTTTTGCCTACGGTTAATCGACCTTCCTGTAAAGCTTCGGAGAAGATGTGAAATCATTAGCGTTGCGTCATAAATCGAAGATACTTAATTGATTTTCTTTTTGCTCTTTGAAATATTGTAATTGAGTCTGTTGAAACAGAGGATTAATGGTCGTTCTTTCAAAAATGGATAGACTTAAAACTTATAGAATTTCGTAAAGGCTTTGTTTTAGCATAAATTGCTTTTTTGCGATGGCTACTAACACGTATGCGGACACTGCAATCCAGACCTGTGTTTTCACTGCGTTTTCAGACTGTCCCCAAAATGATTTTATCTTAAGATGCTGTTTGATCCATTTGAAAAACAATTCAATTTTTCAGGGATGTTTATATAGCTGTGCTATTTCTGTTGCCTTGAGATTAAAGTTGTTTGTCAGGAATATTAATATCTTTCCCGTTTCCTCATCTTTGAATTTTATTCGCCTCATTTTGATAGGATAATCTATGGATGCGTAATAATTATTGAGCTCAATGGATTGATCATTCAACACTCCGGAAGCGACATCCTTTTGGTTTGAATACAGTCTTCTGTAATTCATATTGTCTTTTGCCCTTGTGACAAATTTATTGGCCTTCAAAAATTCAAATCGTTTCCATGATAAAATCTCAGCAAATTCAATACTGACAATACTTTCAAAGAACTTATAAGGTTAACAACGCAACGCTAATGAAATCATTTGAAATGCCAAAGCCTAAAAAAGTCAGCAAATAATCTACCCTAAACGATAGATGAATCACAAGTAACAATATCCGGTCTGGCTATAACTGATTCGAAGTAGAAAAATTAAATGCTGCCCGTGTTGGTTGCTGCTCTCGCGCTTTCGGAGAGGTAAAGGAATTACAATGAATTATAGTTTTTATATTTGGCATTAGTGTCAGCGGACGAGAACCCTTTTTCAAGCCGAAAAAATACCTGGCAGTTTCGTGTAAATCTAAATCTGAACAATGACAAACAAGAAGAAAACAATCAAATCCCAAGGACTTTTTCCCGAGACACAAAGGCTCATAAAAAAAATTCAGGCGTCGAACAAAAATAAGATCTTATGTTACTGGACTTCATTCAATGGTTCGATTTGTCAAAATGATGTTATTTCATTTTATGAAATAATTAAAGACTGGCCCATTCAGGATAAGATATATCTATTTATTAAGTCAGACGGTGGAGACGGGAAAGAGTCCCTGAGAATCATTAACCTGTTGCGTGAACACACCAAAAAGCTAATTGTATTAGTCAGGGGCGAGTGCTCTTCGGCGGCAACAATTATGGCCTTGGGTGCGGATGAAATACATATGGGGCCACTCGCGTTTCTCTCGGCGGCTGATACTTCGCTCACTCATGATCTTTCCCCAATTGACAAAAACAATTCTCTGGTTAGCGTTAGCCACGACGAACTGACCAGAGTTGCTAAGTTATGGAATGACACAAAAAGAGAGGAGAATCCTTACCCCAACCTTTTTTCACATATTCACCCGTTAGTATTTGGAGCATTGGATAGGGCCAGTTCTCTTTCAATTAAACTATGCGCCGACATTCTTTCCTATCATATGATTGATGAAGAGAAGGCGGCAAGAATTAGCAGGAAGCTAAATTCAGACTATCCTTCACACAATTATCCGATTTTAAAGAAAGAGGCTATGGACATTGGCCTGAAGGTAAAGCGGATCAATAAGGAACTTAATGATTTACTGATCGAGCTAAGTAATCTTTATTCCAAAATGGCAAAACAAGCCCTCACGGATCATGATGAAAACAATTACCATGACAATGAAATAAAAAATATAATTGAAGCGGAAGGAATTCAGATTTATTACCAGGTGGATAAAGATTGGTTTTATCGAAATGAAGAAAGAAGGTATATTCCAATGAATGACAATAGTTCCTGGTATAAAATCAGGGGTAATCCTACTCGATTCGAATCAAGGGTATTTGAGATCAATTGAATTTGCGGGTGGCAAAAAATCGTCTTCGGAAATAAATAACATCAATGATGTTTCAATGCTCGTGCTGTCAAAAATAGTGCAATGATATAAATGAGAAGTATCCGTTCCTTGCAATCACGCAAATTGCTTCCCAAACAATCTGTATGTCAGTTAAAAGATGTCTGTTATTTATTTTTCTTTTTGTTACCCGGGAAGCTTTAGGCCAGGATGCAGATATTTTTAAACCCAACCCGCATCGGCGTGAATTAAGGGCGGAAAGAATTTTCAAAAATTTAAAGATCGACGGGCTGCTTGATGAACCTGAATGGGCGCTGACCGAAGGCGATTCTGACTTTATTCAGGTTGAACCCTATCAGGGCAAGCCGTCCGGGTTCGCTACGATTGTCAAAGTGCTCTACAATCAGAAATACCTGTACTGTGGTATCATCTGCAAAGATCCGCAGGGCAAGAAAGCCATCATGGCTACGGATTTTGCCCGGGATTTTGACATCACCCGTCACGATCTGGTCAACCTGGCCTTCGATACTTATAACGACAAACGTAACGCGATCGCATTTGCTACCAATGCATATGGCGTGCAGCGTGACTTGCTATCCTTTGATGACCTGTATTACGACATCGACTGGAACGGGTTGTGGAGCGTTCGCACTACACGAAGCGATTCGGGATGGGTAGCTGAGTTGGCCATTCCATGGAAAACCCTGCGGTATCCTAAAACCAGGGATTCCCTGCAAAGTTGGGGATTTAATGTTTACCGGAATCGGCGGCTTACCAATGAGACCAGTGCATTTTCACCGTTTCCACGCATTTTCTCCGTAACACACATGGATTATGCAGGGTTGTTAACCAATCTGCAGCCACCTCCCCATTCCACTAACGTTACGGTCGATCCATACATCCTGGGCTCTGACGATCACTATAAAAATTTTGGCAATACGGTGTCTCCCTTCGCTTCGGGTATTAAATACGGTGGCGACCTGAAATGGACCATTACCCCTAATGCCGTCCTTGATCTTACCGCCAATACTGATTTTGCGCAGGCCGATGTCGACCAGCAGGTAAACAATACCAGCCGTTTTAATGTGTTCTTTCCTGAAAAGCGGCAATTCTTCCTCGAGAATGCCTCACTATTTGGCGTACAGGTAAATATAAATGGCGATCAGGCAGGGGGGTCCATGCATTACCAACCATTTAACAGCCGCACGATTGGTTTGGATACAAGCGGAAACCCAATTCCCATTGCTGGCGGAGGCCGGTTTGTGTACCGCTCGGACAAGTCCAATTACGGCGCGATGGCTATTCGCCAAATGGGTTATAACGGTGGTCCTGCGACCGATTTCTTTGTAGGGCGATTTTCTCAAAATTTTGGAAGTCAGAATCGCATTGGGGGATTAGTGACTGTGAAGAATCAACCCGGTGCGGCGAATATTGAATCGACCGTTGACGGTTTCTTTCGCATGGGAGAATCCAATTCTATTAACGCTATGGTCACCCAATCTACCACTACGAATACTGGGCAAAGAGGATTTGGAGGAATTGTGCAATATTTTAACAACACCAACAGCCATGAGATCTGGGCGACGGGATCTGTATTTACCAAAAACTTCGATCCGCAAATGGGATTCGTTTCGCGCAGCGACGTCGTGGCGATCACTCCTGGTATGAATTATTTCTACCGGGGTAAACTGCTGCCGTTTAAAAGTTATCTGCTGGCTTTTTCACCCGGTATATTGCCCGAGTTATATTACACTGCCTCCACCGGCAAGTTTTCGGAGGTTGATTTGCCAGTGTTTCCTATCTGGTTCAACTTTAAGAACGGCGGTTTTGTGGGCTATGGATTCGAAGCTGTCTGGCAGCACCTGACCGCTACCTTCTCTCCGCTGAATGTCAGCATTGCCCCCGGCTACTATCAGTATTTTAACCAGCAAATTTATTTTTCAACTGACCCTTCTAAGATGCTGAACGCCCTGGTAAGTTTTGGAACGGGAGGCTATTTTAACGGCAGGCTGATTTCCGGCGACTACAAATTGCAGTTTGCGCCGGTTCCTTACGTCTCTTTGCAGGGGGAGCTGAGCCGCAACCATTTCATCAAAGTGGGACAGGACCATACCACTGCCGCGATAGAATTGTACATTTTGCAGTGCCGTCTTGCACTGAATCCGCGGCTGCAACTGACGGGAATCTATCAAAAGAACTCTCTTAATAATTCCAACAGCTATAACCTGAGGCTGGCCTGGGAGTTTTCGCCATTAAGCTATGTATACTTTATTTATAACCGTGGCACGAATATCCAAGAGACGACACCACCGGCAGTATCCCAAACTGAGGATCACATCATCATCAAGATGAGTTATTTGCATCAATTTTAACCGACGAAATAATTTATACGTTGAAGTACGTATCTTCAATTTTCCGACGATCCTAGCCGGGCAATAGGCTAACTTTGAAACCTTTTAACGATTGATCGCTCGCTTATGAGTAAATCTGCTGCTTATCTTGATTCTAAGAACCATTACCCGATCCTTGACGGATTGCGTGGTGTGGCGTCCGTTCTGGTTATTATGTTCCACGTCTTCGAACCCTTTTCCCTGGGCAACCCCTTTATCCAGATCATTAACCATGGCTACCTCGCCGTGGATTTTTTCTTTCTGCTTTCGGGTTTTGTGGTAGCATATGCTTATGACGACCGCTGGGGTACCTTAACACAATGGGACTTTTACAAACGTCGCCTGGTACGACTGCAGCCGATGGTTATCATGGGCTCTCTCATCGGTGCGGCACTTTTCTATTTTCAGGTTAGCCACACAGCATTTCCGCTCATTGCCGGCACGCCTGTTTGGAAAATGCTGCTGCTCATGCTCATTGGGTGTACCCTGATCCCCGTACCTATTTCAATGGACATTCGAGGTTGGCAGGAGATGCATCCACTTAACGGCCCGGCGTGGTCGTTATTTTTCGAATATATCGCCAACATCCTGTATGCGGTCATTGTACGCCGGTTCTCAAAACTCATACTGTCCATATTTGTCTCTCTTGCGGCTTGTTTGATGATCGGATACCTGCTCTACGGTACCCAGGGAGATCTGATCGGAGGCTGGTCACTGGATAAATTCCAGCTCTTCATTGGTTTTAGCCGGGTTTTGTATCCTTTTTTCGCGGGCGTGTTACTCTCACGTGTTGGCAAACTCATCCGGGTAAAGAATGCATTTTGGTGGTGCAGTGTCCTCATCGTTGTTGTACTCAGCATACCGCGCATTGGTGACCAACACCATGTATGGCTGAACGGCCTTTACGAATCTGTCACGGTAATCATTATTTTCCCGCTTATTGTGTCTATGGGCGCCGGGGGGATTTTGCACAGTGCCCGGTCGGCCAAAATATGCAAATTCCTCGGTGATATTTCTTATCCGCTCTATATTACGCATTACCCGCTCATTTATATATTCACCGCATGGGTGGCTAATAAAGATATTCCGCTTGGCCCTGAAGGGCTGCTCGCAGGGTTGCTGTTGGTGATAGTAAGTATCCTCCTTGCATACGGCTGCCTCAAATTATATGACGAACCGGTGCGCGAATGGTTGAAACGGAAGGTTTTGATGAAGAAAGCCTAAATGCTATTTAATACCAATATGAAAAAATGGAAATTGAAAAAGCTATGCCAGTTTCGTATTTTTTCGGACTAAAATTGAGGATGCCTTCGCCTAGTTGTTTGTCAGGCGTTAATGGATAAAGTTTTATATTCAAAGTGTGGTGTCTCGGTGTGAATCCAAGTGTTGGCTCCAGCATCTGGGATGGATGCTTTTTTGATCCAACTCTACTGCCCGCAAAAAAAAGTAGCAAATGTTTTGTAAACTTCAAAATCTACAATAATGGAAACGCAAACTATTTCAGAAACAGATATAGCAGCAACAGTATCCGTAAGACCAAAAGGACCGGCCAGAAAATAACTGTCAGTGTTAAAGACAACAGCATTCAAAAAAAAGTAGTTGATAAAATCTTTCAAATATGCTTTTCCACCAAAGCACCAGGACTGGGAACCAGACTGGGCCTGAACTTGCGTTATGAAATAGTGAAAGCCGGGGACAGTGAAATAAGGGTGGAGACCCAGGAATGGAAAGCAAGCGGGTTTATTATCCAGTCGCCGGCTTTGAAAAAGTAGTTGATAAAATATTTCAACCCTTCTTTACCACCAAGCTTTCGGGAAATCAATCGTTGTTGCATCAATACCAAAGACGTTTCCTTTGAGCGATACTTCCAGGTCATCATCAAGTTCATATAGTTGTTTCGCTTCTTTGATAAGCAACATCGCGAGATCTTCATAAATCTGAAATGAACGACTTTCGTTTGCTCGTACTAACGGCGCCTACTTCTCCAATGCCTAAATGATACATTTTGTTGGCATTTGCTTTTAGACTAAAACAGTATCTCAATACAGACAATATTTTCAAAGAACTAACTATATTAACAACGCAACGCTAATGATGTGAAATATGAAATAATTTTACCCCTTCTTTCACTTTTTCAATATGCGTTTTAATGAAGTCGTTTCTTTTTTTATTTTTTATCGGGATTACTACTTTTTATGCCAGAGCGCAGCCTAAGGCGCAGGTAAGCGGTAAGATTACAACGACTGATAAGAAGCCGCTGGTTGCAGCGACGGTTACCTTATTACACATTAAAGACTCCTCCCTTTCAAATGCCACAGTAACCAATAGCAACGGTGATTTTAGAATAATTGACGTTTCACCGGGAACTTATTTTCTCGTTGCAACATCGGTAGGATATTTAAAAAATACTTCTTCAAAATTTATCGTGTCAGCAGGGCAGGAGTACAATGCTTCCGCAATAATCCTTATGCAAGGCGCCACTACTCTTTCGGGCATAACCATTTCAGCTAAGAAACCATTGATAGAAGTGAAGGCCGATAAAACGGTTTTCAATGTGGAGAACAGTATTAATGCTACCGGTAGCAATGCCTTTGAATTGTTCAAAAAATCGCCCGGGGTATCTGTAGATAAAGATGAAAATATTTCTATGATGGGTAAGAATGGCGTCAAGATTTATATCGACGGCAAACCCACTCAGATGGGTGGATCAGACCTCGCCGCTTATTTGAAGTCCATCAATTCAGCGGATATTGAATCGATAGAAATAATCACGAATCCTTCTGCAAAATATGATGCGGCGGGCAATGCCGGCATTATTAACATCAGGCTCAAAAAGAACAAAAACTATGGCCTTAATGGCAATATTGCAAGCGGCATCAATTTCGGCATCACACCGAAATACAATAATTCACTGAGCCTTAATTACCGCAATAGAAAAATAAATCTCTTTAGCAATTACAGCAATGATTTTGGTCGCGACAAAGAAGTGATGGATCTTAACCGGGTACAACTCGATTCTGTTTATGACCAGCAGAGTTATACTCTTCATAACAACAATTCAAATAATATTAAAGCAGGTATTGATTATTCAATAAACGATAAAAATATTATTGGCGTAATGGTGACAGGCAATTTTTATTATGGATCTGACTTTACCAGCAGCAATACAACCATAAGCCCCGGCACCACTGGTATGCCCATAAAGATATTATTTGCCACCAATACTGCACCGGGAAAAAGAAGCAATATTGATTATAATATTAATTATCACTATGCCGATACAAGCGGCAGGGAACTGGATGCAGATGCAGACATTATTTCCTTCAGAAAGAGCGGAACAAGCTTCCAGCCTAATTATTACAGGACTCCGGTCACTGGTATGGTTTTGGATTCTGCAATTTACAGGAATAACGCCCCTACAGATATTACCATTTATACTGCCAAAATAGATTATGAACAGCCTTTCCTGAATGGGAAACTTGGCTATGGAGGAAAAATAACCGACGTAAAGACTAATAACATTTATGATTTTTATAATGTTTATGGAAACGTAAATGTGAAAGACTCCAGCCTGAGCAACACATTTGCATATGATGAAAATGTAAAAGCTCTGTATATTAATTATAACAGGGCGCTGAGTAAAAAGACTTCTTTGCAGGCAGGAGTGCGTATGGAAAATACGCAAAGTACCGGTACACTTGAAAACGTCACAGCGCAACCCGACGATATTGTTAAGCGCAGCTATACCAATTTCTTTCCCAGCGGGGCATTCACTTACATCATGAATGAAAAGAATACTTTTAACCTGAGTTACAGCAGGCGCATAGACAGGCCTGCCTACCAGCAATTGAATCCATTTGAAGAAAAAATTGATGAACTAACTTATTATAAAGGCAATCCTTTTTTAAATCCCCAATATACCAATAGTTTTCAGCTTTCGCATACTTTTATGGACACTTACGTTACTTCGGTAAGTTACAGTCATATCAAAGATTATTTTGCTCAATTGATAGATACGGTTGGAAATGCATCTTACCTGATTCCAAAGAACCTGGCACAGCAAAATATTTTCAGCATCAATATTAGTGCTCCGCTTACCATCACCAAATGGTGGAGTGCCTTTGCAACTTTAAACGCTTATCATTCACATTACCTGGCCAATCTCGGGCCCGGTGCCAATATTAATATAAAAGTAGACGCAGTTTCGGCATATGCTCAGCAAACTTTCACTATAAAAAATGGCCCCACCTTTGAATTATCCTCCTTTTATAATTCACCTTCCGTTTGGGCAGGCACCTTTAAGACCAACAGCTATTGGTTTATTGATGCAGGCGTAGAGCAGAAAGTCTTAAAAAAAACAGGTACCATCAAAGTAAGTTTTACGGATGTGCTGAATAGCATGCACTGGAGGGCCGTTAGCGATTATAGTGGGAGCCAAATACTCGCCAAAGGGTATGAGGAAAACCAGCAACTGAAAATTAGTTTTTCTTACCGGTTTGGAAACAGCGCCGTGAAAGCAGCGCGCCAAAGAAAAGCTGCTGGTGATGAAGAAAACAACAGGCTTAACGTAGGAACCGGCATTGGCCAGTAAATGTACTTGCCCCCTCAAGATTGCTGCAAAGGATGTTTTATATTTTTTATTTAATGAAATGGAAGCTTTGGCGGCTCCAAATAAATTAGCTCTGTTAAATTACAACCTTTTCCATTTTTCGCAACCATTTTTCCCCAATAGTGGCTCCCAATCCCGGTGTTTCCGGAACTTTTACCACACCATTGCTTCCATAATCAATTCCACCAAATACCGGGTCATCTCTGAACATTAATGCGGTATCAAAATCATAATGCTCAATCATTGGGCTGCATAATGAAAAATGGGCAAATGCAGTCATTGCTAACTTGGATTCCATAAAGGCCCCCACCTGTAAATGGATTTTGGCAGATTCAGCCATTCGAACCATTTTTAATGCTTTAAAAATGCCGCCAGATTTTCCAAGTTTAATATTCATATACTTGCAGGCTTTCAATTGAATTAACCGCTCCATATCATGATCATCTCCGCAACTTTCATCGGCCATTATGGGGATAGGGCTTTCCTTGCTGATTTTGGGTAAATACATAAAATTCCAACGGGCAACAGGTTCTTCACAATGCTGAATATTTAGAGGTGCCAGGGCTTTTAGCGTTTCAATAGCTTCTTCAATTCCCCAACCCTGATTTGCATCAATGCGCAAAGGGATATCATTACCAACGGCCTTACGGATACTTCTCATTCGCTCAACATCTGTCTTCCCGTTTAAGCCAAGTTTTACTTTTATTGCAGGGTAACCCTGTTCTTTTATTTTCAGCGCATCTGCGGCCATTTTCATGGGGTCGCTGATACTAACGGTGTAATCGGTAATGATTGTCTTATTATTTTTCCCTCCGATAAACTGGTATAATGAGAGGCCGGCATGCTGAGATGCAATGTCATACAGCGCCAGGTCAAACGCGCTTTTGATACTTGAATTGCCATAAATTATTTTATCCATCAGATTGACACATTCTTCAATTTGCAGCGGATCCTTGCCAATGAGTGCTTTGGCAAAATATTGGCCAACGATAAAGCAGGTATCCTGGCTCTCCCCATTAACCGGCATAAAAGGGCTGCATTCTCCAAAACCAATGATCCCTTCATGGGTAATTATTTTCACCACCAGGTTATCGGCGCTTACTTCTTTACCTAATGAGGTAATAAAGGGTTCAATCAATGGAATAGAAAGCTTATAAAGCTCAATTTGGCGAATCGTTAATTTCTTATTCATTTTGGTAAATCTAAAAATGTAAAGATAAATGCTTCATCTGTAGTAAAAGGCATTGTTTATGAAACCACTGAAAGGTTGACCAGTTTCCTGAATTCCAATTGCAATTCAGATATGCCTGTTAACCGGAGCTCGCCAGTTTGGTTGAAGTTACTCCTTCAAAAAATGAAAATTTATTAATACATTCAAATATAATTTACTTTATGATGCATGAAAAAATGACTTCAAAGATATTACTGTTCACCGCTAGTGTCACTCTTTCTCTTACGCTTGCTGCGCAACAAAAAGAAGTGTTAATCTATCATCCAATCAAAACTGATAAAGATGGAAACATCATTTCCTGGTATGATGAAAATCCTGGCAAAGCTTATGATCATGTTATTAATATGGTATGGAATTTCTGGGATACTATGCGCCGTGATATGAATGGATTGCCTTATTATATGAATCACCAGGTATGGAATCCGGATATTAACGATCCGAGAGGAATAGGAGGTGACCAGTTTGCTATGGCTCTTTCTTCGTGGCGTTTATATTATGCCTATACAGGAAATGAAAGGTTGAAAGCGAATATGAATTTTATCGCAGATTATTATCTTACACATGGCTTGTCGCCCAAGGATGCCAACTGGCCAAACATCCCTTTTCCTTATAACACCTTCCTTTATTCCGGTATGTATGACGGGGATATGCGAAACGGGAGGGATGTGGCCCAACCCGACAAAGCAGGATCATTAGGACTGGAACTGGTGCATCTTTATAAAGTGAGCAAGGGATATAATATTGGTGAAAATACTTTATACCTGAATGCGGCTGCCGGTATTGCTAACACATTGTCGGCACATATCAGGGAGGGTAATATTAATTACTCGCCTTTGCCTTTTAAAATAAATGTATTTACAGGTAAAACTGTTTTGTTGCGCTTTCATGATTTTACCGGCACATGGATTGACAGTGCAGGATACACGAGCAATTGGGCGCCGACAATGCAATTGTTTCTCGATTTGATAGCCCTTAAAACCGGTAATACGGAAGCTTACCAGACAGGCTTTAATACTTTGCTCAACTGGATGAAAACCTACCCGATGAAAGAAAATAAGTGGGGACCTTTCTTTGAAGATGTTGACTGGTGGAGTGAGACGCAAATCAATGCCATGACTTTTGCACGTTTTATTATGGAGCATAGGGAATATTTCCCAGATTGGGAAAAGGATGTATTGAAAATTATCGCGTGGGTTCATAAAAATTTTGCCAATGAAACATGGAAAAAATATGGTGTGGTCGTTACTAATGAACAATCAGTGTACCCTATGCCCGGTGAAAGTCATTCTTCCCGCCAGGCTGCCGATGAATTGCTGTTTGTAAGTTTAACCGGCGACAGCAGCATGTATGCAAATGCAGTGCGGGAACTGAATTGGGCCACTTACTCAGTGGATTTTGATGGCAGGAACAGGTTCCCCGGAGATGAGCCATGGCTTACTGACGGATATGGGGATTACGTAAGGCATTTCCTGAGGGCTATGGATGCCATACCTTCTCTAACACCGCCGGGTGAGGATCACATCCTGTCTTCTACTTCTGTAATACAGGAGGCAGATTACGCAGGACATCTTAAGAAATTTTATGGGCTAAATTTTGAAAAGGTGGATAGCAACAAAGTACAATTATTTTACAGTTCATTTGATACGGCAGGTACTGAAAAAGTCAAACTGGAAAGGAAACCATCAGCGGTTTTGCTTGATTACAAGCATTTGCCGGAAAACATTACCGGTGAAGGATATGAATGGAAACCAATGGAGGGCGGGGGCCTTTTAACCGTGCGACGGGAAAGGGGAAGTAAAGTTCTTGTTTTAAAATAAAACCTAAATGTCAATGTAATACCGTATATCTAAGCTGGAATTTTAAGAAGAGTGACTTATATTTATATCATTGGCCAGAGCTTTACTATTTTTGATTTGAGCTTCGTCGATAAAATGTTTTTTTGAATCTATAATAAAAATACAAAAATGAAAAAAAGTTCTGATTTCAGGATTCTTCGCATAATATCCCTGGTTGTTTTGCTGGTTGGGGCTATTGGATCTTTCTATCTCACACTCCGGGAAGGACGGAATGATAAATCAGTTCTGGAGATTATTCTTTTTTTATTCTGGGTAATTTCTCCCTTCCTCGCCCTTTTTATTGCCAGTTCTATCTCGAAGCGATGGGCAGATAGCACGCGTGTCTCCGTTTATATCCTGATGTTGGTTATTACCCCATTTTCATTGATTAGCTATAGTGGCGCTTTAAAACTTCCTGGTATGAGTCCTGCTTTTGTATTTCTTATCGTTCCGCCCTTAACGTGGCTGCTAATGGCTATAGCTATCCCGATTGCGGAATCTTTTTCACGCAAGAAGACACGAAAAGAAAAAGGATGATTGAATTATGGTTACCTTGTTATTAATGACGTTAAAGCAATTTATTAATTCATAAATTAGTAGACAAGATTAATTTTTCATAGCTTTCTTAAAAAAAAGTAACTGCTATTGATTTTACAAGAATAATCTTCATCTGACTAAATTAATTGTATGAATCTTTCTTTTACCGGTTTTATTATCGCCTCCCTATTCCTTACTGTTGGTCATCTTCCCGAAAAATACCACCCTGCCGGTAATGCTGATAAAACTTTTGCGAATTTCGAAAATGTATTCCTTGATTCCTACTGGAAGCAATACCCGACAGGCTCCATTTATAGCGGTTATGGCAAGTATTATGACGAGTTGGTTATCCCGGACAAATCTTCTTTCAGAAACAATCTTACTTTCTCCAAAGCATGGATTGATTCCTTAGGTAAACTGGATTTCCAAGCGCTTAATGACAACAATAAGATAAGTTTCCGCATCATTAAGAATCAACTCGAAAGTGATATTTGGTATACTGCTGTTTTCAAGCCACAGGAATGGGATGCATCCATGTACAATATCAGCGGGGCCTGTGACTATATAATTAACCAGCCGTATGCCCCTTTGGATGAGCGATTAAGAATTCTGACGCGGTATTTGTCCCACGCTGATGATTATTTCAAAGCCACACTTGGAAATTTGAATCGCCCTGTCAGGGAGTATATTTATATGTCTATAATGCAAAACCAGGGAGGACTTGAAGTATTTGGCACTGCATTGTCCGATTCTATAAACATTTCACATTTATCACAACCGGAAAAAGATCAGTTGGAGCAAAATATAAGAAGGGCAGTTAAGGCGATCAAAGAATTCGCAGCTGCATTGAAGAAGATTGATGCAGATAAGAATTATGTTTTCAGGAGTTTTAGGATCGGGAAGAAGCTATTTGACCAAAAATTTAAGTATGACATCGCAACTGACTTAACGCCAGAGCAGATCTATAGAAAAGCCATTGCAGATAAAAACTATTATCATAAGAAAATGTATGTTATTGCCAATAGTTTGTGGACGAAATACTATGGAGCTCAGATTAAACCGAAGGATAGTTTACAATTGGTACAATTGGTATTGGATAAAGTGCAATTGAATCACGCAAAGTCCGCCGATTTCTATGATTCCCTGAGCAGTTATATTCATCAATTAAAGAGATTTATCATCGCAAAGAATTTGTTCGACTTTGATACTACTACACCTCCTATTAAAGTGAGGCTTATGCCTGTATATGAAAGAGGATTTTCCCTGGCGAGTGCAGAGTTTACGCCTGCCTACCAAAAGCAGGGAACCACTTACTTTAATGTGGATGATGTAACTCTTTACCCACCCGAAAAGGCTGAAAGCGCTTTAAAAGAATACAACCATTATTCTGCACAGTTGCTCGCCATGCATGAAGGCGTGCCGGGCCATTGCCTGCAGGGAATATATAATAATAAAAAATCTCCCGAAGTTTTGCGTTCCGTATTTACTAACGGGGCAATGATTGAAGGATGGGCTGTATATTCAGAGGGGATGATGGTTGAAAACGGATGGGGGAATGGTGCTCCGGAAATGGAACTGGAATTGGGTGTATGGAGACTCAGAGAACTGGCGAATGTGCTTGTTGATTATGATTTGCAATGCCTGAATATACCAAAAGAAAAGATTGTTCATTTGCTATCCAAAGAGTGTTTTCAGACTGATGCGCAGGTGGAGGAAAAGTACCATAGGGCGACTGTTTCGCAGGTGCAGCTTTGTTCTTATTATACCGGTGCAACAGCTATCCAAAAGCTCCGGGATGAGTATAAAGCGAAAATGGGTAACCGATATAGCCTGAAGGACTTTCACGAAAAGTTTTTGAGCTTTGGCAGCTCACCGGTAAAGTATATACGCGAAATGATGATGCAATAAATAGGGAAGATAAATTCTTTATTCATTTAAAGCCGGGGGATGTGCATCTCTGTAATTTTCTCCTGATTAAAATTTCATGGATCAAATGGGTAAAACGGGAACCCTGATGCACGCACAAACCTGCCCCGCCAAAACCCTGACTTTTTGTTGTAATAAGTTTGAAAAAAATCTCTAATTGCATACCAAATTCATTTTATCATTTATTTTTATAGTTTTATAAGAATTACTTAGGAGGGTGACCGGGGCATAATCCATTGCTAAGAAGGATCTGCCTGGGTTTTTATAAAATCCGTCACTTTAAATTTTTTAATTGGCCTAATCAATACAATGGGCAGATTTCAGCAATTTTACAGAAGTTTAAAAAAACTCTGGAATACATTAGGCCCTGGCCTTATTACCGGCGCCAGTGATGACGACCCTTCAGCCATAACTACCTTTTCGCAGGCAGGGGCGCGGTATGGCCTTGATACATTGTGGATCGCTGTTTTGGCATTTCCCATCCTGGCGGTGATCCAGGAAATGTGCGCCCGTATAGGCATTGTAACCGGCAAGAGATTGACCGGTGTAATCAAAACTTATTACCCTCCCTGGGTATTATATACATTAATCTTATTAAGCTGTCCTGCCTTCCTGCTGAATATCGGCTCCGATATAGCCATATTAGGTGACGTGGGTAATTTGATATTTCCATCATTGCCTGCATTGTATTGCAGTATAGGGTTTACCGTTATACTCTTCATGTTAATTTTACTTCTTCCTTATAATAAGATGGCAATAGTTATGAAACTTACCTGCCTGAGCTTGTTGTTGTATTTGATAGTACCTTTTCTCAGAGCTCAGAATCCCACATTAATACTTAAAAATACCTTTATTCCTTCTTTTCATTTTGATAAGGAATTCCTTTTAATGGTTACGGGTTTAACCGGAGCAATCATTTCGCCTTATTTATTTTTCTGGCAAACATCTTCAGAAGTTGAAAACCTTTCCCTAAAAAATCCGGGCAAAAAAAGAACGACAAGACCTATTTTCGTTACGATGCGAAAAGACATCCTGTCAGGAGCTTTCTTCGCAGTTCTTATCATGTACTTTATCATCCTGGCCACCGGTACCATTCTGCATGGTCATACGAATAGTATTGAAACCATCAGTGATGCAGCCCTTGCTTTAAAACCTCTGGCCGGTAACCTTTCTTACATATTGTTTTCGGTAGGCATCATCGGAACGGGATTTTTAATCATACCAATTTTGAGCTCCTCCATCTCTTATATTCTTACAGAAGCATTTAACCGCAAATCAGGGCTTAGTATGCTTCCGGGTGAGGCAAAACTGTTTTACATAATAATTGGTGTAGCTATGGGAATGGGTGTGGCTATGCATTGGCTCCACATCAGGCCCGTAAAGGCGCTCCTTGCAACAACCCTGCTTTATGGGATTACTGCCCCTTTCTTAATAGGTATCATTTTACATGTCGCCAACAATAAAAAGATCATGGGGCAATTCCGTAACAGGCGCCTGTCTAATGTGGCTGGATTTGCCGCATTAATATGTATGTTGTCGACGCTTTTAATATTAGTATTTTTATAGGAGCGGAATAATAGATTTATGATTATTTACCTGCGAATACTTTCCCGGAGACAAGAGAAAATGTGTGACATTAAACCGAGGAATAGTTAATAACATAAAAATCAAATCAATCTGTATGAAAATCATTATTTACTTGGTATTACCCTGCATGCTCCTTGTGGCCTGCAGTGGAAATGACTATAAGGATATGGCGCAAAATAAAGCCCTTCCATTAAAGGGAACATGGAAACTCATTTCAGGGACGCTTATAGAAAAGGGAGATACTACCGTAACAGATTATACGAAGGGTATATCTTTTATAAAAATAATTAATGATACGCATTTCGCTTTTCTTAGCCATGATGTACATAATGGCAAAAATGCTGATTCGGCTTTTAGCGCCGGCGGTGGACCATACACGCTAAAGGATAGTTTATATACAGAACACCTGGAATATTGCAATGACCGCCAATGGGAGGGCAACGATTTCAATTTTACCATTGCCATAACTAATGATACGCTCACTCAAACAGGTATAGAGAAGGTTGCTAACACCGGCATAAACAGGCTTAATATTGAAAAGTATTCCAGGATACAGAACTAAATAAAAATAAAGCAAGGATAATTTTGGGTAGCGGATTATATTTAATCTTTTTTTTACCAGACTTGTGAGATGCGAATTGCGATAAAAACGAAAGATTTAAAGACGAGCACAATGGGCATGCTGAATAATTGAAATCAATTTTGATTGACAATCATGAAAAAATTAAATTTATCATATTATTTTTTATTAATAGTGTGTTTAAATCTATTTAT